>CAACWR010000093.1_pt1 | contig 27643 bp, 27 predicted proteins | sample 2275701 | NCBI WGS metagenome assembly CAACWR01 (sample SAMEA5312467, study PRJEB27640) | indoor metagenome | biome: indoor environment; feature: uncontrolled; material: polymer concrete tiles wood | place: Germany | collected 2014-07-07
ACAGCGGGTTTTTTCTATGAATGGCTTTCTGTGATTAAATAACCATCTTCTAGATAATACGTTTGATCTGTATAGTTGAAGAGTCGCTGATCATGAGTGATCATGATACAGGCAGCACCTGATTGTTTGACACGTTGTTTTAACATTTCAACCACTTCAGAAGCACGCTCTTTGTCAAGGCTTGCCGTTGGTTCATCAGCGAGAATTAATTTTGGATCATTCATAAATGCGCGGGCAATTGCTGTTCTTTGTTTTTCTCCTCCGGATAATTCTTTTGGGAAAGCGTTGAGGCGATGACCTAACCCGAAAGAAGTCAATAACTCTTCAGCACGTAGTGCTGCTTGTTTTTTTGTTTGTCCTGCTTCAGTACCGACAGTAACCAGCTGGTCTGTAACATTCAAATAAGGAATTAAGTGAGACGACTGAAAGATAAATCCGATATCTTTTAGTCTCATTTCTGTTCTTTCATTATCGGACAATTGACGCCATGTGCGACCATTTAATTTAATATCACCACCTGTAGGTGTGAGAAGTGCTCCTACAATAGACAAAAGGGTACTTTTTCCTGATCCTGATGGCCCGTATAATGCAATAATTTCACCTGCTTCAATCTGAAGATTAATATCTTTTAATACGTGAGCGGCCTGTTCACCACTGCCGTAAGTTTTAGAAATATTTTCAATGGATAACATACTATTCTCCTCCTAAGGCCACTTGTGGGTCTATTTTTATAACTTTAATGAGTGACATCATCGCTCCAATCAATGACACAACAAAGAACAAACCGGTAAGAATCAATACGAGACTTTCGTTCAAATAGAACGGCATAGTCACTGGCAGGAACATAGCGATAACAATAGTCAGTATAATCGCTGTTGCGACACCGATAAAAGTTATCAACATAATTTCGATTAGAATAACGAGCGCAATTTTACGGTTTTTCATTCCAATCGCTTTTAATATTCCATATTCATTCGTCTTTTGAATGGTAATTACATAAAAGAACGCAGAGATTACAATGGCTGAGATAACGAATAAGAATATCACCATGAGCTGTAATGGCATCTGCTCTGCCTCATAGCTTGGGATTCCTTTTTTCAATTCGTCAGCTGTAATAATGTCAGAATTTTTTAGGTCATCTTTAATATCTTTGTCCAGTTCAGAGTTTATCAGTCCAGCATTAGGCGTAACATCAGGATTAAATAATTTGAATCCAGACTTTGTAACAATGGCAGCAGATGTATGGGCATACATTTCTTTTTCAATGAAACCAGTCACTTTATAGCGAATGGTCTGCTGTCCATCCTCTTTATTTTTTACTGTGAGTGTATCGTTCAATTTTAAGTCGCCTTTTAGTGACTCGTCGACAGCCATTTCGTCGGCCGCTTCAGGCATACGTCCAGCAACGAGAGTGCGCGCCGGTAGATTGTCTGAATAGATGGCCGCTACAGTGAGATTATTCGTCATAGGAAGTAGCTGCATTGATAACATCCCTATATCATGAGCTTCAAGTACTTTTCTGTCTTTGTCGCTAAGGGCAGATTGTGTCAGCTGATGGTCAGCTTCTTCATCAACGATATAATACTTGGCATTCATATGATCAATCATTGAAACGTTATCTTGTCCTAATCCTTGTGCTAAACTAGAAACAAATAATACGAGAAATGCAAGCAGGAATAAAATCGCTGTAATGAGTAAGTATTTCAGTTTATAATAAGAGAGTTCTTTTAACGCTAATTTCATGATGATCTTCCTTTCCTTAACTTATGATATAACGAGTTTAAAATATTAATATGAACGCAATATGAACAGGAGAAAAAATGAAACCTACAATTTTGATAGTTGATGATGAGAAGAATATTAGAGAGATGGTCATACACGGTCTGTCTGACTTCACTGTGATAGGTGCAAGAGATGCAGGTGAAGCCATGACATTGCTCGATGCCGGTGATATCGATTTATGTGTGGTTGATGTAATGATGCCTGGAACTAATGGCTTTTTACTATGTGATGATATTAAAAACTTCTATCAGAAACCTGTCATCATGTTAACAGCGAGAAGTGAATTAAATGACAAACGCCAGGCATTTGAAGCGGGGTCTGATGATTATGTGACGAAACCTTTCAGTACAGAAGAACTTCAATTTAGAATAAAGGCTGTACTCAGCCGTTATCATGTCACGTCAGAGCTCATGAAACTTGGCAATGTGGTGGTTAATCCAGAAAGCTATACGGTTGATATTAACGGACAGTCATTATATCTACCGAGAAAAGAATTCGAACTGCTGCGTACATTAATTCAGCAGCACCCGAGAGTCGCACCACGCGATGAACTGATCTCTCAAGTATGGGGATATGATTATGAAGGTGATGAGCGGACGATTGATGTGCATATTAAGCGGCTGAGAAAACGATTGGCTGCAGTGGATGCTTCTGTTGAAATCATGACAGTGCGCGGTATAGGCTATAAGGTGCAGCATGTTTAAACGATTATCGACCCAGTTTATTTTCTATACATTAGTAGTGATGATTGTAAGCAGTCTCATTGCTTTTTTGTTGACCAATGTCTGCTATCACATATATTTAAAACCTAAGAATGATGCACGGATCACTCATACTTTGCTAGAGCAGAAACAGTTTATAGAACGACATCCAAATATTTCGAGCGATGATTATTTTAATCAGGTGGCTGATTTGAATTTTCAGGTCGTTGCAGTCAACAACGGACAAGCACAATATTTCGGTACACCGTTTCGACTGCAAAACTTAAACATCGAACCTCTCGGTGATACGATCTATCACGGGATTAAAAATCGGCCGTTCAATTTATTTATCACTGGATTTTTTGATAATGAAACTAAAAATACAGTCGGTGTTCAAATGAAAGTGGATGGTCGTATATATGATGTCTATATGCGACCAGATGTGGGACAAAGTATGGGCGAATTTCGTATCTTTCTAGCGATACTGCTTACTTTGATTGTTTTATTTTCAATCATATTTGTACTGATCAGCTCAAACAGCATCGTGAGTCCGGTGATTCAACTTCAATCATTTGCTGAACGTATTCGACGAGGAGATTATAGTGATGTTTCCGCAGTCGATCGACCTGATGAAATTGGGGTACTTGCTCGAGAAATGGAAGAGATGAGTGAGGCAATTAAAAGTCACCAAGAAATGAATGAACGTTTTGTAGCGAACGTCAGCCATGAAATTCAATCACCAATTACTAACCTGCTTGGACTGACTCAACAATTAAAAGAATCTCAAGACAGCGATATCATTGCAGCTATCGAACATCAATCCAACCGGCTCAGCAAGCTGACTCAACAGTTACTGATGCTAGCCGCTATTGAGAACGAAGGCGTGCAGTTGAACAAGCAGCCATTCAACGGTAAAACAATAGCACAGGATGTCATTCAATCGATGTTATTTCAACTGGACAGCAAAGAACAACTGATCATTGCGGACTTGGATGATATTATGATAGTCGGGCATCAAGATTTAATCTATCAGCTGCTTACCAATCTGTTATCCAATGCCATCAAATATTCACCGGTTGAAACAGAAATAAGATTGTCATTGAAATTAAAAGACGGTAGGGCAGTGTTTCAAATCAGTGATAACGGACAAGGCATGGATGACGAAACGCGGCGACATTTATTCGAACGGTTCTACAAAACTAATACTAATGAGGACACGATTCCTTCTAATGGTCTTGGCATGGCCATTGTGCATGAAATTGCTCTGCTTCACAATGCCGAATTGATGGTCGATAGTGAATTGAACCGTGGAACCGTCATTACTGTTACCTTTCCAGAGACACAACATGTCCTCCATGATTAAATATGTTAAACTAGTGACAATTATGCATTTAAATTTTGATAAATGAGGTGAGTCAGTGAGAGAAGGATTGATTTATAAGGCATTAAGCGGTTTTTATTACGTGGATAGCGAAGGTGAAAGCTTCCAGTGCCGTGCCCGCGGTGTATTCCGCAAAAAAGGATTATCGCCGCTTGTCGGTGATGAAGTAGTATTTCAAATTGAAAACCAAACAGATGGTTATATTACAGAACTCAAACCTCGTCGTAATGAACTGAAACGACCACCAGTTGCAAATATTGATCAAGTACTGGTCGTCATGAGTGCCAAAGAACCAGAGTTCAGCAAAAATTTAATCGATAAATTTCTAGTCATTGTTGAGAGTTACGATATTGAACCGTGTCTTATAGTGACGAAGAAAGATTTGCTGAGCATGGATGAAATATCTTGGATTGACAATCAGCTGAAAAAATATGAAGCGATCGGCTATAGGACTTACTTCGTATCAAATTTGGAAGATCAGTCTGCGCTCACTCACATACTGGTGGACGGTATCAATGTTCTGAGCGGCCAGTCCGGCGTCGGTAAATCGTCACTGATCAATGCTGTCAAACCTGACAGCAATCTAGAGACTGGAGTCATCTCGAATGCATTGAACCGCGGGAAACATACGACACGTCATGTAGAACTGATTAAAATTAATGATCAGTATCTTGCTGATACACCAGGATTCAGTGCCCTTGATATTGCACATATCGATAAATATATTCTTAAAAACTGCTTCCCTGAGTTTGCTGCAAGGGAAGAACAATGTAAGTATCGTGAATGTCTGCACGTCAACGAACCATCATGTGCAGTTAAAGATGCGGTAGAAACGGGTGAAATCATGCAGTCAAGATATGATAACTATTTGCAGCTGATGAATGAGATAGAAACAAGGAAGGTGAGGTATTAATGGTCAAAATAGCCCCAAGTTTATTATCATGTGATTTTACAAAACTCTATGAAGAAGTCAAGAAATTGGAGGAGAGCGGTGCGGATTATCTGCACTTTGACGTTATGGATGGTCAGTTTGTGCCGAATATTTCATTTGGACTACCGATTTTATCACAACTGCGTCAAATTACCGAGCTGACTATTGATAGTCATCTGATGATTGCAAATCCAGAGCAGTACATCCATGATTTTGCAGATGCCGGCAGTGATATTATCACGGTTCATCTGGAGGCGACCCCTCATATTCATCGTGCACTGCAGATGATCAGGCAGAAGGGTAAGAAGGCAGGTGTCACTATCAATCCAGGTACGAATGTGACATTGCTCAATCCAGTGCTTAAAGAGGTTGACTTAGTACTGGTGATGACTGTCAACCCAGGATTCGGCGGTCAGTCATTCATAGACAGCATGCTTGAGAAAATCAGTTATTTGGATCAATATCGTAAGACACACGGCTTATCATATGAAATTGAAGTGGACGGCGGTATCAACGAAGAAACAGCAGCCTTGTGCAGAGAACAGGGTGCCGATGTACTAGTGGCAGGCTCATACTTCTTCAGCAATGCTGACTATCATCAATCCGTACAGAAGCTTAGAGGTGAATGATATGGACTTACATCTACTTTGTACATACACAGGTGTCACTGAAGATACGTTGACTCAGCTGGCACACGAAGATTGGATCGGTATTGACTACGGGACAGTCGTACTGCTCCAGCATCAAATCACTCCGATTGCGGCATTCGGCGATTTTGATTCAACTACACCACAAGAACGGGAACTTATCACCCAGCATATTCAGGTGGAAGTACTGCCATCTGAAAAAGATGAGACCGATCTTGAAGTCGGCATCCGCTATGCGTTGACGCTTGATTATGACCGTGTGTTCATTCACGGAGCGACGGGTGGGCGGATGGATCATTTCCTCGGTAACCTGCAGGCATTGACACATCCTGATGTCATACTGTCAAAGAGCGAGTTCTATATTATTGATGAACAAAACATGATTCAAGTACTGGCTGCGGGAACTCATATTATTACACATGCTGAAACGATGACTTATGTGTCGTTCATTCCGCTCGGTGAACAAGTGATATTGACAATAGAAGGATTAAAATATGAACTACCTCGTACACCGCTTGAAATGGGCAGGACGAGGACAGTGTCCAATGAATTCATTGCGGAACGTGCAGAAGTGACCGTGGAGAATGGCATGGTATACATGGTTCAAAGCAGAGATTCAGTTAAATAGACATAAAAAAAAGACCTTCCACACAAAGGTCTTTTTTCCTGTATCTATATAGTCATTAAACGCGAGTCACTTTACCTGATTTTAATGCACGAGTAGAAACCCATACACGTTTAGGTTTACCATCGACAAGGATTCTAACTTTTTGTAAGTTAGCATTCCAGCGACGTTTGTTCGCATTCATAGCGTGAGAACGATTGTTACCTGTTACGGCTTTACGGCCTGTAACGTGACATACTTTAGCCATGTGATTTCCTCCTTTAATGATATATAGAGATACACTTATCTTTTACATACCATAGTAATGTAACATATATTACAGCTCAGTGCAACTTTATTCGTTACTTTGTTTTAATAACAGAATGGTTTTAGTGACTTCCTGTTTGACTGACTGACTATTGTCAGGGGCGTGGTCTGCATAGCGGATTTCATTGAATAATGACATCAGTTGAGCCGAATCAGGATAGCGTGACAAATAATCATTGAATGTATCGTCTGCTGAAAAATGTATGTCATACCGTCTGCCCGTTCGCTCAAGTTTTTTGAACTGTCTCATATAATTTTTGGGTAAGGATGACTCAAACTGAAATTCAGTCTGCTTGAATTCATGGGTGATGACTTGGGGGGCAGGTCTGAATTCTATACGCGGCATCTCGTTTCCGCGTAACTTCCAGACGACGAGTGCTGCAGTTAACAGGCCGAAAGCAACTAAGTAATAGAGTGAATGATTGACAGTCGGTTCGCTCTCCGGCAGTTGCATCTCACGTTGTTCACCACGCATCTTTTCAATTTTTTCGACTTTTTCCGGATCATCAATAGGTTTAATATCGAACTTAAACTCTCTGATGAAATCAACTGGAATTTGTTCGATGACGAAAGGATAGATGATTCTGACAGCTGCAAATGCGAGCAGTAATATCACAACTGGGAGACCGAAGTACTGCAGCTTGTAGATGAAATCCTTCATCGAACGCCCGATGAAGCTCAGCACAATCATCGTCACCATGTGACAGACATAGGCGACAGCGAGTAGGTTCAAGTGGTCGTTGAAGATCACATGCACCCCGTAGAGCAGCTGAATATATAACAGCAGAGGTACATCTGTCGTCATAAAATAAATGATGACAAGCAGTGACAGCAGTATTAAGTAAATCAGTGACATGTCATGTATGATGAGTGACAATATTACAATACATGCAGCAATCAGGCCGATAGGGTAACGCTGCTGTTTTATAGTCATGATATAGAGACAGAGCGGAACGAGACAGATTAAAGCAGCGCTTCGCCAGTCGATGAACAGCAGCGGAACCAATATCACTGTCATATGGATGATAGCAATATAAGGTATGAGACGTTTCATAGCTTCACCTCCATAATGACAGGGACAATGTGCAGCTCCTCAAAAGTGGAGGCAATCGTGTTGTTTATTGGACCGAAGTGATACCATTTTGCGGTACTATCAGCTTGTGCAGCCATCATATGAAGTAATGAACTGTAAGGCATAATATAGCTGTCCTGTGAAAATGTCGCAATCAGCCGGTGGAGATGGTCTTTTTTCAGTGCACTATCGACGTATAGCATGGGTGCGTGTTGTTCCGTCACCGTTGCTGTTGTATTGATTCCTATAAGAAATGGCTGCCCGTGGTCATATAAGGTCAGTGCCATATGAGAGATTTCCTGCAGCTGCTGTTCAATAGTCGTATGGATGTCGTGAAAGCTGCCGACGTTTAAACTTAATACGACTGTTTTAGTGACAGGTATTTCAGTCTGCTTCACCAGCATCTCCTGAGCTTTTAATGAAGCGGACCAGTCGATCTGATTGAAGGGCTGACTGTAATCATAAAGAATCGTCGAATATTTCTCCATACTGACACCTTCTATCGTCTTGTTCGCTTCACCTTCTGTCGTGAAATGAAATGACCGTTCTTCAAATGCACCATAAGATGCATAGAGTCTGCTGACAAAGGTTATAGGGACAATGTTGACTGATTGTATATTAAACAATCCTTGTACTTTTACATTGTCCACCGTCACATGAAATGACCCGCGTTCTTTTATATAGATGGGAATATCCAGTCTCGCTGTACCATTTGTCTCTATGTCATAAGTCATACTTCCTGAATGATTTTCGAACGTATGAGCGCCGTTTGAAAGTGTGAGGTGAAGCGTCATCTTTGTATGAACATGGTCTTTCGTTCGGATGAATAGTTCATAGTTAAACCACTGCCCAACAACAGGATAGATATGATCACGTCTATCTTCTATCTGCATGGATTGAATGATTAACAGCGTCTCTCGATTTTCCAACACAATCATGAGTATGATGACCATGAGGACAGCAGCCACTATGAAGTGACTGGATGCCAGCAAGACTAGGACAGCGAGTATGAAGAAGAGCAGCAGCGCCCGAATTCTGAACTGTTTATTCTGATCGATATAGACTTGACCGTTGACTATACGTTTGTCAGAGCGTCGGAACATCAATTTCTCCGACCAATCGATTGATGATATTTACTTTGTCTTGTTCAGCAAGCTGCGTATGACGGAACGTCACACGGTGGCAGGCGATGGCAGGCAGAACGAATTTGACATCATCCGGTATGACATAATTCCGACTGTTAATGAATGCCTGTGCTTTTGCCATTTCTGCGATATGTATGCCGGCACGAGGACTAAGACCTTGAATGAGTTCATGATCAGTACGCGTATGGTGAACAATGTAAGTAATGTACTTATAAATATCGTCATGACAGAAAACTTGATCTTTGTCCTTCTTCAGCTGAGCCAGCTCATCGCTCGAACTGATGATCTGAGCCACATGATTATCATATTGTCCGCTTATAATTTTCAGTTCCTGATCGATCGTCGGATAATCAAAATATAATCTAACCATAAAACGGTCCATCTGTGCTTGTGGCAGCAGGAAAGTTCCTTGAGCATGCTCCATTGGATTTTGAGTAGCGAGAACAACGAATGGTTCCGGCAGCGGGAATGTCGTGTCGTCGATAGTTACGGTCTGCTCCTGCATCGCTTCAAGCAGGCTGCTCTGTGTCTTTGGTGTGGCACGGTTAATCTCATCAGCAAGTAATATATTTGTGAATATCGGACCTTTCTTGATTTCGAACTGCTGCGTGCCGGGATGATAGAATTTAATACCAGTCACATCACTCGGTAAAATGTCAGGAGTGAACTGTATCCGGTTGAATGACCCTCCGAGCGTCTCACTGATTGTATGAGCAAGTTTTGTTTTGCCGAGTCCAGGGGGTCCTTCTAATAGCACATGACCGCCATTTAAAATGGCGCACATAATCAGCTTCAAGTCATCAATGTCACTGATATAGCCTTTTTGTTGTTCTGCAATCAACTGTTGAATCATAGCGTCTCCTTAATAATAGAAAATTTTGAATTCTATAAAAAATTATACATTAAATTATGTGTCGATTCGAGAGCTAAAGCCAAGTTATTTCCAGTCAAGTACTTCTATAGTCTATAATCTCTTGAAAAGGACGTTTAACACGTGCAAATTTTAGAGTTTTCTTGTACTTTATTATAAATATTGCGTATAATAACTTGATGAATGAAAAATTAGGAGGGGTCTTATGACTTTAGAAATTACGAACGAGTTCGGCAGCATTGATATTTCTAATGATGTCATTGCAACCATTGCCGGCGGTGCTGCGGTAGAATGTTACGGTATTATTGGAATGGCCAGCAAACATCAAGTCAGAGATGGTATTGCTGATATTTTACGCCGCGACAACTATTCTAAAGGTGTTATTGTCTCTCAGAAAGATGATAAACTTGATGTCGATATGTACATCATTGTGGCTTACGGCACAAAGATTTCTGAAATTGCAAACAATGTACAGTCAGCTGTTAAATATACGCTTGAAAAAGGATTAAACTTAAAAGTCAATTCAGTCAATATATATATACAGGGTGTACGTGTGATTAAATTGGACGAGGAAGAATAAGGAGGATCATTTGAATGAACAAGATTGACGGCAGGTTATTTGCTGAGATGATATTAGCTGGAGCAAATAACTTATCTCAGAACGCAGAGTACGTAGATTCTCTTAACGTATTCCCGGTCCCAGACGGTGATACAGGGACCAATATGAACTTATCGATGACTTCAGGTGCAAAAGAAACAGAAGCACATATTGAAGCACATATCGGAAATGTCGGAAAAGCATTCTCAAAAGGACTGCTGATGGGTGCAAGAGGGAATTCAGGAGTTATTCTGTCCCAATTATTCAGAGGGTTCTCCAAATCAGTGGAGGAATACGCTGATATCGATGCGAAGAAATTCGCCAAGGCGTTTGATGCTGGTGTCAAAACAGCATACAAAGCAGTCATGAAACCTGTTGAAGGAACGATTCTTACCGTCGCTCGTGAAGCAAGTGCTCGCGGTATGGAAGTCGCTGAGTCAACAGATGATGTCATTGACATTATGACAGCAATCGTAGAAGCGGGAAATGATTCTCTTCAAAATACACCTGAACTGTTACCTGTACTTAAAGAAGTAGGTGTTGTTGACAGTGGCGGTCAAGGACTGATGTATGTTTACGAAGGCTTCCTTGCAGTCATGAAAGGTGAAGCTATTGCGCCTCCTCAAGCGAAGCTGGATGATTCTTTTGTCAATGATGATCATGATTTCGGCGATGTAGTGAAGACAGAGGATATCGTGCCTGGTTTCTGTACAGAGTTCATGGTTCGATTTACGCCAGGCAAGAAGGCATTTGATGAAGATACGTTCAGAAATGACATGGCTGAATTCGGTGATTCACTGCTTGTAATTTCAGATGATGAAATTGTTAAGACACATGTCCATTCGGAAACGCCGGGTGAGGCACTGACTTATGGGAGTCAATATGGAGAAATCATAAAAATCAAAGTCGATAATATGCGTGAACAGCATAGAGAAGTACTTCGTAAACGGGGTATCAAGCCGGCAGCGGCTAAAGAAGTGGACAAAGCAGTCATCACTATCTCTATGGGTGATGGTATTACTGAACTCTTTGAATCAATCGGAGCGACACATGTCATCAGCGGCGGCCAGACAATGAACCCTTCAACAGAAGATATTGTCAAAGTCATTGAAGCTTCTAAATGTAAAGAAGCAATCATCCTGCCGAACAATAAAAATATTATCATGGCAGCAGAACAGGCAGCATCTGTCGTGTCTGTACCTGTTGCCGTTATTCCTTCTAAGACGGTACCTCAAGGTGTAACAGCGATGTTATCATTCATGCCTGATGCGGCTCTTGAAGATAATAAGGAACAGATGACTGAGGCGCTTTCTCATGTTAAATCAGGTTCTGTGACTTATGCTGTCCGTGATACATCCATTGATGGAGTCGACATCAAAAAAGGGGCTTATATGGGGCTCTTTGAAAGCAAAATTAAAGTTTCTGATGCCAGTCAGCAGAAAGTATGTACTGAACTACTTGCAGCTATGATTGATGAAGACAGTGAAATCGTAACGATTTTCAAAGGAGAAGACGCTTCTGATGATGAAGTGGATGCACTCGTTGACTTTCTTGAAAACCAATATGAAGACATAGAAGTAGAAGTTCAGGACGGTAAACAACCGATTTACAGCTTTATGTTCGCAGTCGAATAATTATTGGAACGCCCTGGACAGCACTGTCAGGGCGTTCTTTATGATGGATGACAGAACATCGACTGCAATAGTCAGATCGTTATGAAAACGCTATTTTTTGAAACGGCTGGTCAGCAAATAGAGCTGAAATGGTGTTATAATCAAATCATTAGATGGTTTAAAGGGGTAGATAAGCGATGAAGTATAGAAGTGTATTTGATATTATTGGTCCTGTCATGGTCGGACCGTCATCATCTCATACAGCAGGGGCAGTGAGAATTGGACTCGTTGCCCGTGACTTATTCGGTGAGACACCGAAACATGCGGATATATATTTGTATGGTTCCTTTATGGAAACATATAAAGGGCATGGGACAGATGTAGCGCTCGTCGGAGGATTGATGGGATTTGATACAGATGACGCGCGTATTCCTCAGGCGCTTAATATCGCTAAAGAACAAGGAATGGTCGTGTCGTTCATAGAAATGACAGAAGACAAAAGTCACCCGAATACAGCGATTATTCATATGTCGAATGGAGATAAGGAGCTGACGATCGAAGGGATTTCAATCGGTGGCGGAAAAATCGAAATCGTTGCATTGAACGGCTTCCCGATCGCGATATCGGGAAACTATCCGACTCTTCTCGTCTTCCATCAGGATACGTTCGGTTCCATTGCAAGTGTGACACAAATTCTAGGTAAACATCAGATCAATGTCGGTCAGATGCAGGTGTCCCGCAAAGAAAAGGGCGATATTGCGTTGATGACTTGTGAACTGGATGAAGATATTACAGAAGAGGTACTGGAAGAAATTAGAGCCTGTCAAGGGATACAAACTGTGACTTTGATGGAAGAATCGTAAGGAGGAAAATATGTTTAAAAGTGTAGCAGAACTTGTTGAACGATGCGAAACTCAAAATAAAAAAATATACGAAGTGATGATTGAACAGGAAATGGCTGTGTCAAAACGGTCATATGAAGAGATATTTCAAGGGATGGAACGTAATTTAGAAGTGATGGAACAAGCGGTTGAGCGAGGTCTAAACGGTGTGCAGAGTCCGACTGGCTTAACTGGGATGGACGCTGTCAAAATGCGGGAGTATATCAACAAAGGAAATATGCTGAGCGGTGAACTATTGCTGGATGCTGTAGCCAAAGCGGTCGCAACGAACGAGGTCAATGCTGCTATGGGACTGATCTGTGCGACGCCGACTGCAGGCTCAGCAGGTGTAGTGCCGGGAACATTATTCGCTGTTAAAAATAAATTGAATGCCTCACGGGAAGATATGGTGAATTTTCTGTTCACAACAGGAGCATTCGGTTTCGTTGTAGCGAACAATGCTTCAATTTCAGGCGCAGCAGGCGGCTGTCAAGCGGAAGTAGGATCTGCCGCTGCGATGGCAGCAGCGGCCATCGTTGAAATGGCGGGCGGCACACCGAAACAATCTGCCCATGCATTTGCCATCTGTATGAAAAATATGCTTGGTCTTGTATGTGATCCTGTCGCAGGGCTTGTTGAAGTCCCTTGTGTGAAACGGAATGCAGCAGGTGCGTCAAATGCCATCGTTTCTGCAGACATGGCGCTTGCGGGTATTGAAAGTCGTATCCCGACTGATGAAGTAATAGAAGCGATGTATAAGATTGGTCAGACAATGCCAAGTGCACTGCGTGAAACCGGTCGCGGTGGTCTGGCAGGCACTAAGACGGGTCAAGAAATGAAAGAAAGAATTTTCGGCTCTAATGCACAACCAACATTTAATTGAGTCTGAATTTCCATTAACAGAATTAAAAGGAGTCGGTTCGCAGACTGTTCTCAAGTTGAATGACCTTGGCATCCATTCTTTGACTGACATCCTGCTCCATCTGCCTTATCGATATGAAGATGAATCTGTCATCGATATCAACATGGCAGCAGATGGTGAGAAAATAACAGTTGCGGGAGAAGTATACAGCTCTCCGCAACTGAGTTATTTTGGCAGAAATCGATCGAAAATTGCTTTTCATATGCTGATCAACCAAGTAGCGGTCAGAGTTGAATTTTTTAATCAACCTTATTTGAAGCATCAGGTCGTCATCGGTGAAACAGTGTCGATCACAGGTAAATGGCAGCGTTCAAAGCAGATAATACAAGGCAGCAAGTTTTCTAAAACAGTGCATGAATCCGGTGAAAAAGCGTTAGTTCCTCAGTACAGCCTGAAAGGCCAGATTAAACCGAAGCAGTTTCAGAAAATGGTTGCTCAAGCGCTTGAATTAACAGAGATTTCGCCGATGATTCCGGCATATTTATCGACGAAATATAAGCTCTGGGATTTAAAGCAGGCGATTGAAACGCTCCACTTTCCTTCAGAATATTCCGGTCTGAAGCAGGCGAAGCGGACGTTTGCTTTCTGTGAGTTGTTTTTATTCCAGCTCAAGATGAGAATGCTGAATATGAAAGAACACGAGGCGGGCTTAACAGTCGGTATTGATTATGATATAGACGCTGTCAGAACATTCATCAGTACTCTGCCGTTTGAACTGACGGATGCACAGAAAACGAGTGTCAATGAAATATTCCGGGATATGAAGCTGCCGATCCGGATGAACCGACTGCTGCAGGGAGATGTCGGGTCAGGTAAAACAGTGGTGGCAGCGATCGCTATGTATGCAATGATGACAGCAGGTTACCAGAGTGCGCTGATGGTACCAACAGAAATATTAGCAGAGCAGCATGCTGAAAGCTTAGCTGAACTCTATCAGAATGACGTCAAAATTGCTTTATTGACAAGTTCTGTCAAGGGAAAGAAAAGAAGACTGCTACTTGAGCAGCTCGCTGCCGGTGAGATTGATGTGATCGTCGGTACACATGCCCTCATTCAAGATGAAGTGGTGTTTGACCGTCTTGGTCTTGTCATAACCGATGAGCAGCACAGGTTCGGCGTAAACCAGCGAAAACGTCTTCGGGAAAAAGGCGAGGAAACGAATGTGCTGTTCATGACAGCGACACCGATTCCCCGGACGCTTGCCATCTCAGTATTTGGCGAGATGGATGTGACAACGATACGAGAAATGCCTAAAGGCCGTAAACCGATTATCACATCATGGGCGAAACATGAAGAAATGCCGATTATCTATCAACAGACGAGAGAAGAACTGGCAAAAGGGCGTCAGGCTTATGTCATCTGTCCACTCATTGAAGCATCTGAAAAGCTTGATGTTCAAAATACGGTGGCGGTATATGAACAGTTCTGCCAGCAGTTTGGTTTCGAGCAGGTGGGGCTGCTGCACGGTAGAATGACTTCCGAGGAGAAAGATGACGTGATGGACCGTTTCAGCAAACATGAGCTATCGGTCTTAGTGTCGACAACTGTCGTCGAAGTAGGTGTCAATGTACCAAATGCAACGATGATGATCATTATCGATGCGGAACGATTTGGATTATCTACACTGCACCAGCTGCGCGGCCGTGTTGGTCGGAGTGACCAACAGAGCTTCTGCATATTAGTCAGTAATCCATCAACAGAAACGGGAATTGAACGGATGCAGATCATGTGCCAGACGACCGATGGCTTTGTGCTAAGTGAAAAGGATCTCGAGATGCGGGGACCGGGTGATTTCTTCGGTGTCAAGCAGAGCGGTCTGCCGGATTTCAAAGTAGCAGATATAGTGGAGGATTACCGCATGCTGGAAGTGGCACGTGATGAAGCGGCTGCCATGATACTGAGCGGTGACATCGATAAACCTGAGAATGCCGGACTTAAAAACCGTGTTCAGTTGGAATTGAATGATATGGAAATTGATTGACAAATAAAAGTAAGCCATGTAATTTTGGACTGAACAGGAGGAACGGGCAGATGAGGAAATTGTTAAGATTTCTCGGCGTTATTTTAATTGCGGGAGCACTCGTTTTGATTTTCTGGCAGGATATACGGGCTTACTTTACCGATCAAGTGAACGATAAAATCATCTCTGCTTATGAGCAGGATGAAACTCCTCAAGTGAGCCACATCGAAAAGTGGATCACAAAAACGGAGCCTGAAAAATTGAAATTGCAGAAAAATATGCTTGGTTATTTGAAAATACCCGCAGCTGATATTAATGAGCCGCTGCTTAAAGGTCCAGCTTCTCAGACTAATTTAAGAAACGGAGTCACACTCGTGGAACAAGGGGAGAAACTGACGGAACAGAACGTGGCGATTGCCGGCCATCGGGTAGAAGGTGCCGGTATTCGATTCAATTACTTGGACCGTGCTAAAAAAGGCGATCATATCATCATTGTGACGCGTGACGGTCAGAAGGTTTATCAGATCTATGATATATTCAATGTCAATCCATCTGAAGTCGAAGTGCTGGATGAACATCCAGGTAAGCCGAAGGAATTAACACTGATTACTTGTGAGTCATACAATCCGAATACGTTGTTATTTGACAAACGGATGATCGTCAAAGCAAGAATGATCAAAGGTTCATGATCAAACCGCTGAAGTGAACGAATCTCTTCAGCGGTTTTTAGTGTAGAACTTCAATCTAATATTGTTTGCACAATATATCGAAGTTGTTTATACTAAGTACAAGTATTAGTACCAACTACTAAGACAGGATTTGAAAAGATGACAAAACTTACAAAAACAGAACGTCAGCAGCGTCTTCAGGCAATATTGAACGATAATCCTTTTTTGACGGATGAAGCATTGAGTCAGACATTCAATGTCAGCATCCAGACGATACGGCTGGATAGACTCGAAAGAAATATTCCTGAACTGCGGGAACGTATAAAGGACGTAGCTTATCAAAACCGAGATGAAGTAAAGGCGCTTCCGATTGATGAAGTCATTGGAGAAATCATTGAGCTGCAGCTTGATAAAATAGCCATCTCTATAATGGATATTCAGGAAGATCATGTGTTTCATCGCAACAAAATCGCCAGAGGACACTTCTTGTTTGCTCAGGCGAATTCGTTATGTGTGGCATTGATGGATGATGAATTTGCTTTGACCGCAAAAAGTGAAGTGACATTCGTTAAACCTGTAAAGTTGAGTGATAGAGTCATCACTAAAGCGACAATGGTCGATAAGAAAAATAATAGAGCGGTCATCGAAGTCGTCAGCACAGTGAAGCAGCGGATTGTGTTTACAGGCCTATTTGAAATGTATTATGTGAGTGAAGGTGAAAATAATGGTTAAGATTGCTGTTGATATGATGGGTGGAGACAATGCGCCTGATATCGTATTAGAAGGAATTCAGATGGTTCTGGATGAATATGATGATGTAGAGATTCTACTCTTTGGTGATGAGCAGCTGTTTACATTGAATCATGATCGTATTCAATTCCATCACTGTACTGAAAAGATTGAAATGGATGATGAACCGGTACGTGCCATCCGCCGGAAGAAAGATGCTTCAATGGTACGAATGGCAGAAGCGGTGAAATATGGTGAAGCGGATGCCTGTGTGTCTGCCGGCAATACAGGGGCACTGATGTCAACGGGACTATTCATTGTCGGCCGTTTACCTGGCGTCGATAGACCGGCGCTTGCATTGACGCTTCCTACAGTCGATGACAAAGGGTTTATTTTACTTGATATGGGGGCTAACGCAGATGCGAAGCCTGAACATCTTGAGCAGTATGCCTTGATGGGTAATATATATGCACAGATTATCCGTAAGATAGAACAGCCGACAGTCGGTCTATTGAATATCGGTACGGAAGACAAAAAAGGGAATAGTTTAACTCGACATACTTACCAGTTATTAACAGAGACTGAGCAGTTGAATTTCATAGGTAATGTTGAAGCGAAAGATCTGTTGTTTTCAACAGCCGATGTAGTCGTCACAGATGGTTTCACCGGTAATATGGTGCTCAAATCACTCGAAGGGACTGCGAACAGTATTTTCAAAATGCTGAAGCAGCAGATGACGAAAAATCTCAAAAATAAACTGGCAGCCGGTGTGCTGAAAAAAGATATGGGTATCGTCAAAGACAAAATGGACTATTCTGAGTACGGAGGTGCTGTCCTGTTCGGATTAAATGGTATTGTCATTAAAGCACACGGCTCCTCCAACGGCAGAGCATTTTTCAATGCACTGCGTCAGGCGAAGGAAACAGTTGAAATGAATGTACTAGAAACGATGAAACGAGAGGTTGGCCATAATGACTAAACGTGCGTTATTATTCCCTGGACAAGGGGCTCAAAAACCAGGAATGGCTCAAGATTTGTATGAAGAGCTCCCATCAGCACATGACTATTTGGATACACTGAACGCAGCACTTCCATTTGACATGCTGCACTTGATGTTCAATGACGAGGAGCAGCTTGGGTTGACTCAGTATACGCAGCCGGCCATAGTCAGTCATAGTACTGCTGTATTGAATGAACTGTCTATAGATTATGATTATACAATCGGACACAGCTTAGGTGAATATGCGGCACTTGCAGCAAGTCACGTGATTTCAGCTGATGACGCAGTAAAGATCGTCGCGAAGCGGGGAGAATTGATGGCAACAGCTTTTCCTAGAGGCACGGGGTCCATGGCTGCTGTACTCGGCATGACTGTCGATGAAGTGTCAGCCATCTGCAAACAGATCTCAACCGATGAATTGACAGTCGAACCTGCCAACTTAAACTGTCCGGGGCAGATAGTTGTTTCAGGTCATCAAGAGAAAATTGATGAGCTTGTCCGTGACGGAAAGACATTAGGCGCAAAACGCGTACTGCCGCTCAATGTATCAGGGCCGTTCCACTCATCAATGATGCAGGTGATCAGCGATGAATTTTCAGCATTTCTTGATCAGTTTGAATTTAACGATGCAAAAGTTCCGGTCGTGCAGAACACAACAGCACAGGCAGTGACAAACAAGGATGAGATTAAACAGCAGCTGATCAGACAGTTGTATTCACCCGTCCGTTTTGAAGAGTCTATTCGCTTCTTGCTGGACCAAGGTGTAACAGAATTCATTGAATTAGGGCCGAACAAAGTATTGTCAGGACTCATCAAAAAAATTAATCGTGATGTCACCATCACTGCTATCGGAACGGTAGATGAAATCAAGGAGTGGAATAAACAATGACAACAGCACTAGTTACAGGAGCGTCCAGAGGAATCGGTCGTGCCATCGCACTGCAGCTGGCAGAGGATGGGTTCGATATTGTCGTTAATTATGCCGGCAGTAAAGATAAGGCAGAAGAAGTAGTGAATGAAATCAAATCACTTGGGCGGGAAGCAGTTGCCATTCAAGCTGATGTCGCGGTCAAAGACGAAGTGACCAGCATGGTCAAGACAACGATTGAGAGATTTGGAACTATTGACTGCGTCGTCAACAATGCAGGGATAACACGTGACAATTTAATGATGCGCATGAAGCAGGACGAGTGGAGTGACGTCATCGATACGAACTTAACCGGCGTATTCAATGTCGTTCAAGGCGTGACGCGACAGCTCTTAAAGCAGCGTAGTGGTACAATTATCAACATCAGCAGTGTCGTCGGTACAATCGGAAACGCTGGACAGGCAAACTATGTAGCTGCAAAAGCAGGGGTTGAAGGTTTGACGAAGACATTTGCTCGAGAACTTGCGTCTCGTCATATTACTGTCAATGCCATCGCGCCAGGATTTATTGTCTCAGATATGACTGATCAGCTGAATGATGACATTCAATCAGCGATGAAGACACAGATTCCACTTGGAACTTTCGGTACTGTGGAAGATGTGGCATATGCTGCTAGCTTTTTAGCGTCTGATAAGGCAAAATATATAACGGGGCAGACATTACATGTCAATGGCGGCATGGTTATGAACTAATGGCCGGTCATTCATTTGAAGGAGGTGAGATCATGGCAAACTTCGATAAAGTTAAAGAAATCATCGTCGACCGTTTAGGTGTTGATGCTGAAAAAGTAACTCCTGAAGCTTCTTTCAAAGATGATTTAGGTGCTGATTCATTGGATATCGCTGAATTAGTAATGGAATTAGAAGATGAATTCGGTATGGAAATTCCTGATGAGGAAGCAGAGAAAATCAACACAGTTGGTGACGCTGTATCATACATCGAGTCATTAAATAAATAATCGGACCGCCGATTTTTACGCCTTGAGAGCTTCCAGATGGAGGCAGCAAGGTGTTTTTTTAATGCTGCACACTGAACAGCAGGAAATCATGCGGTCATTCATCATTTTTGCTTTTTTTTCACAGCTGGATGACGTAAAATGAAGTCATGAACAATGGAGGTAACAGATGAGTAAAAAACAAGTTGTACTTAAAGATTTTCACGAACGTCTTGCAGTTAAAATGGATGAACTTAATATTAAACCGCGCAATCTGAAGCTCTATGAACAAGCATTCTCGCATTCAAGTTTCATCAATGACTTCAAGATGGAAAAATTAATGGATAATGAACGTCTGGAATTTTTAGGCGATGCGGTGTTAGAATTGGTGGTTTCTCAATATTTATTCCGCGAGCATAGCGATATGCCAGAGGGTAAGTTGACGAAATTAAGAGCGGCAATTGTCTGTGAGCCATCACTTGTGACATTCGCGAACAAACAGAACTTTGCTGAGTTGATTCTGCTCGGAAAAGGAGAAGAGAAAACCGGCGGGAGAACAAGACCATCATTGATTGCTGACGTCTTTGAAGCATTTATCGGTGCATTGTTCCTCGATCAAGGCTTTGATGCTGCAGTGACTTTTGCTGAAACAGCCATCATTCCTTTTATCAACGATGATTTAATGACAGGGATATTAGATCATAAAACATTCTTACAGGAATATCTGCACCAGCATGGTCATGGCCAGATTGTCTATCGTCTTATAGAAGAAAGCGGCCCTGCACACCACAAAGCATTTACTTCAGAAGCGGTGCTTGATTCCACAGCAATCGGCAGAGGCACCGGCCGTACAAAGAAAGAGTCAGAGCAGCAGGCAGCACGCATTGCGCTCGAAAGCATTCAGTTAGGGGAATAATATGGTTTATTTGAAAAAGGTCACAGCATATGGCTTTAAATCATTTGCTGATAAGACCAATGTGACATTTGACCAAGGTCTGACAGCGATTGTCGGGCCGAATGGTTCAGGCAAGAGCAATATTACGGATGCCATCAGGTGGGTACTTGGGGAGCAGTCCGCCAAAAATTTACGTGGAACCAAAATGGAAGATGTCATTTTTTCTGGAGCTGAAAACCGCCAGCCGTTAAATTTTGCAGAAGTGACATTAACTCTGAATAATGACCAGCAGCTGATTGCAAGTACAGAGGAAATCAAAGTGACACGTCGTCTCTATCGTTCCGGTGAAAGTGAGTACTTCTTGAATCAGAACAAAGTTCGCTTGAAGGATATTACTGAGCTGTTCCTTGATACAGGACTCGGTAAGGAAGCTTTCAGTATTATTTCACAAGGTAAAGTCGATGAAATATTGAATGCCAAATCAGAAGAGAGACGTCACTTGATAGAAGAAGCAGCAGGTGTACTGAAATATAAGAAGCGCAAAAAAGAAACAGAAGCGAAATTAGATGAAACAGTGGCCAATCTTGACCGCGTGAATGATATCATCTTTGATCTGGAATCCCGCGTTGAGCCTTTGAAGAGAGAAGCAGTGATTGCTTCAGAATATCAGGAATTGACTCAGGAAATGAAAGATGCTGATATACAAGTGACGGTCTATGACATCACACAGCTGAAGACAGATTACAGCAAACTTGAAGAAGACATTAAAGAATATGAAGAGATGGTTCTCCTTAAACAAGACAAAGTGGGACGTCTGGAACAAAAAATCAACCGTGCAGCTGATGACAAGCTGACTGCGACGACTAAGTTAGAACAATTAAACAGCAGACTTCTTGAACTGACTGAACAGATTGAACGTACGCAAGGTCAGTTTCATTTATTAGCTGAGAAGAAGGATAATCATGCTGCATCGTCTGACCGACTGCAGCAAGAACGCTCCAAGTTATCAGAAGACATCACCGCTGAAGAACAGCGGAAGGCCAATCATACCCATCAGATCAAGGAAGCTCAACAGGAACTTAAACAGCTGCGTACAGAGGAACGGATACTCGAACAGAAGTTGACAGAGCTGAACAGTGATGTTGAGCAGCTGATGGAAGAAACGCGCGACAGTTACTACGAAATTTTGAGTGAACAGACTGCAAATAAGAATGAACTTAAATTAATTGAGCGGCAGCTCGACCAGGCCGCGGCTTATTTAGCCTCTCATTCAGTGGATGATTCAGTCAGTGAGAACTACGAGGATGCTGTAAAGATTTATGAGGCGAAGCAGCAGCAGCTCACAGCCCTTGAACAGCAGCTGTCAACTGCACGTCATGATTACAAACAGCAGACGGTCAAAGTGACATCACTTCATCAGCAGTATAAAACAGAAGAAGATAATTTACTGAAAGCATACCGCTATATCGAACAGCTGAAATCAAAACATCAGAGCATCATCGCTATGCAGGCTGAATATCAAGGTTATTTTCAAGGCGTCCGTACTATCTTAAAGGATGATAGTCTGACAGGCATTCATGGAGCGGTCGCAGCACTGATTGATGTGGCGTCAGAGTATCAGACGGCACTGGACATCGCGTTAGGGGGTCAGCTGCAAAGTATCATCACTGAGGATGAACAAAGTGCTAGACAAGCTATTTCAGCACTTCAAAAGAAAAAAGCAGGAAGAGCGACGTTTCTACCGCTGACAACCATTAGAAAACGTGAACTGCCGGACACAGTCAAGCAGACACTCACCTCTCAGCCCGGCTTTGTCGGGATACTTGCTGATTTAATTACGACAGATGATCGTTACAGAGCAGTAGTTCAAAACTTAACAGGTCTTGTCATTATTGCTGAATCATTGCCGCTTGCTAATCAGCTTGCGAAACATATCAACTATAAATATAGAATTGTGACGCTTGACGGCAATGTCGTGAATCCAGGTGGTTCCATGGCAGGGGGCAGCAGTCAGCCGTCAATCCTGTTAAAACAAAAAGAAGAAGCACGGGAATTAGAAGAAAAGATTACGACCTATAAAAAATCAACGACGACATTGGAACATCAAGTATCTCATCTGAAAGAGCAGTTGAGTGAGTACGAAGAAGAAGTGCATCAGCTTAGAATGAACGGAGAAATGCTTTCTGATCAACGTCAGGAGCTGGTGCTTGAGCTGACGCAGACAGAGCAGCAGCTCGCACAGCTGAAACGTGCGAACGATGCATTGCACGAACTGACAGAGCGACGTGAGGAACAGCAGCAGCTGATGAATACTTCAAAGAGACTCAAGCAGTCTATTGCAGATCAACAGCAGCAGCTCTCAACGATCGAACAGAAGCTGGAAGAATACAATACGTATCGTCAAGACAGCAAAAATCTGGAAAAAGAAGTAAATACATCATTGAATGCGGTCAGAAATCGTAGAATTGTTGAGGAAGAACGTCTGAAATATCAACAACAGCAGCAACGACAAACTGTTCATCGGATCGATCAATTGACCGATCAAATGACAGAACTGTCAGCTCAAAGTCAGCTGACAACAATAGAAGACATTATGAGAACACTTGAACAGTTAACGCAGCAGCTGTCTCAAATGCAGGACGAACGCCAGTATGTCCAGCAGCAACTGGAATCATTGAAGGAAACAGTGCAGCAGCAGGAGGAGATTCTTACTGATGCCCGTACAGCCTATAATGAAGGGATGAGGCAGATCAGCGGTCTTCAAAATGGTATCGGCGAAATGAAATCACGCTATTCGAGAATTGATGTCCAGCTCGAAAATTTAATCTATCATCTTCTGGAAGATTATCATATCACCTTTGAAGCGGCGACGATGGATTACACTGATTTCACTGACATCGATACGTTAAGAAAACGAGTCAAGTTGACTAAAGCAGCGATAGAAGAACTCGGTCCAGTTAATCTCGGAGCCATCAAACAGTATGATGAAGTGAAGGCGCGCTATGACTTCCTGACAGCACAGGAAAGTGACCTGATGTCTGCTAAAGAAACATTGATGACGATTATTCATGAGATGGACAGCGAAGTGACCACTCGTTTTACCGATACTTTTAAGCAAGTCCAAACTAACTTTCAGACGGTCTTCAGTGAACTATTCGGCGGAGGGACAGGAGAACTGAGCTTAACGAGTGATAATCTGTTGACAGCAGGGGTTGATATGACTATTGAGCCGCCAGGTAAGAAACGTCAGCATTTAACACTATTGTCTGGAGGAGAACGGGCATTGACGGCAGTGGCATTATTGTTCTCCATTCTAAAAGTCAGAAGTGCGCCGTTTGTTATACTGGATGAAGTGGAAGCAGCACTGGATGAAGCCAATGTCGTCAGATTCGGTAATTACTTGCAGACATTGAGCGACGACACACAATTCATTGTGATTACGCACAGAAAAGGTACAATGGAAGCAGCAGATCGATTATATGGTGTGACGATGCAGAATTCCGGCATCACACAGCTGGTCAGTGTCAATCTAAGTGAATTGAACAACGAAAAAGTAAAGGAGCTAACACAATGAGTTTTTTTAAACGATTAAAAGAGCGATTTGTTCCAGACGACGAACAGACGTTAGAACCGCTCTCAACAGAAGACGAACAGACTAATGATAAGCCGGCCCCTGCAATCCCGGAACGTGTTCAAGAACAGCCGGCAAAAAAAGCGGATGAATGGGACTTTAGTTTTGACGATGATGATTTAATGTCAATCGAAGAATTCGAAGAACTGGAAGCACAGCAGATCGGTGCGAAGTTCCGTCAAGGACTTGAGAAATCACGTGAAAACTTCCAGAACAAATTGAATGACCTGCTTGCACATTACCGGACAGTGGATGAAGATTTCTTTGAGGCACTGGAAGAAATGCTGATACAGGCTGACGTTGGATTCAATACAGTGATGGAGCTGGTTGAATCACTGCGCTTTGAAGCGAAACGTCAAAATATTACTGAAACAGCTGACCTCCGCGAAGTCATTGTTGAGAAAATCGTGGAAATCTATGAGCAGGAAGACGATGAACTGCAGGCGATGAATATTCAGGAAGACGGTCTGACAGTCATCTTGATGGTCGGCGTCAACGGTGTCGGCAAAACGACTACTATCGGTAAGCTGGCACACCGCTACAGACAGCAGGGTAAAACAGTGATGCTGGCAGCAGGAGATACGTTCCGTGCCGGAGCAATCGAGCAGCTGCAAGTATGGGGTGACCGCGTCGGCGTTGAAGTCGTCAAACAAAATGAAGGCTCAGATCCTGCTGCTGTCATGTTCGATGCAGTCAATGCAGCGAAAGCAAAGAAAGTCGATATTTTGATCTGTGACACAGCAGGACGTCTCCAAAATAAAGCGAACTTAATGAATGAGCTGCAGAAAGTGAAGAAAGTCATCTCAAAATCAGTACCGAATGCACCGCATGAAGTACTGCTTGCTCTTGATGCGACGACTGGTCAGAACGCCTTGGTTCAAGCGAAAGCATTCAAAGAAGTGACTGATGTCACTGGGATTGTATTGACGAAGCTTGACGGGACAGCTAAAGGGGGGATCGTTCTTGCGATCCGTAACGAACTGCATATTCCTGTTAAATTCGTCGGACTTGGTGAGAAGCTGGATGACCTGCAGCCGTTTGACGCAGAAAGCTATGTATACGGCTTATTCGCTGATATGATTGAAGCGAGCGGTGTTGAAAGTGAAGAGCAAGTAGATTCAGAAACGACTGATCCTCATGCAGGATGATCTGACTAAGACGATGCGGATGAATTATCTGTTTGATTTCTACCAGGGGCTGCTGACCGATAAGCAGCGCAACTATTTAGAGCGCTATTATCTGGAAGATGAGTCACTGTCAGAAATCGCAGAGACCTTTCAAGTGTCCCGCCAGGCGGTTTATGATAATATAAGACGGACTGATGAACTGCTTGAGGATTATGAGCAGAAGCTCGGCTTACTGAAGAAGTTTGAAGAACGCAAAGTGCTGCTGGATGAGATGAAAGCAAGCTTAACACAGCAGGACACAGCGCTGCTGAAGCTGATAGAACAAATAGAATCGATTGAATAGAGGTGTGTTAAATGGCATTTGAAGGATTATCCGATAGACTGCAGGCAACGATGCAGAAAATCAAAGGTAAAGGTAAAGTGACAGAGGCAGATATTAAAGTGATGATGCGTGAAGTCAGACTGGCACTGCTTGAAGCCGATGTTAACTTCAAAGTGGTTAAGCAGTTCGTCGCGACTGTATCAGAACGTGCGCTCGGCAGTGATGTCATGACATCATTGACGCCGGGCCAGCAGGTCATCAAGATTGTACAGGATGAATTAACACAGCTCATGGGCGGAGAGAACACAGCCATCAACATGAGCAAAAAGCCACCGACTGTCGTCATGATGGTCGGTCTGCAAGGGGCAGGTAAAACAACGACTGCCGGAAAACTGGCGTTGTTAATGCGTAAGAAATTCAACAAAAGACCACTGCTTGTCGCATGTGATATATATCGTCCCGCAGCGATTCAGCAGCTGCAGACAGTCGGTAAGCAGATCGACATCCCGGTGTTCACATTAGGAGATCAGGTGAAACCTGACGAAATCACACGTCAGGCACTGCAGCACGCAAGAGAAGAACATTATGACTTCGTCATCATCGATACCGCAGGCCGACTGCATATCGATGAAGCACTGATGAATGAACTGGTTGACGTGAAAGAAGTCTCAAAACCGGATGAAATCATGCTGGTTGTCGATGCCATGACTGGTCAGGATGCAGTGAACGTCGCAGAAAGCTTTGACAACCAGCTGGACGTGACAGGAGTCACGCTGACAAAACTTGACGGTGACACACGTGGGGGTGCCGCACTATCCATCCGAAGTGTGACACAGAAACCAATTAAATTCGTCGGGATGAGCGAGAAGATGGACGGGCTTGAACCATTCCATCCAGAGCGCATGGCGTCCCGTATACTCGGCATGGGTGATGTCTTAAGCTTCATCGAAAAAGCTCAGGCGTCAGTGGATGAATCAAAAGCGAAGGAACTGGAACAGAAGATGAAGACGTCATCATTCACGTTCGATGACTTCCTGGAGCAGCTGGATCAGGTCAAAGCGCTTGGACCGCTGGATGACCTGCTGAAGATGATACCCGGCGCGAACAAGATGAAAGGCGTCAATCAGCTGAACATGAATCCGAAGCAGATCGATCATGTACAGGCAATCATCCGTTCAATGACGAAAGCAGAGCGTGAGAACCCGGCGCTCATCAACGTCTCAAGAAAGCGCAGAATTGCGGCCGGCTCAGGCAGAAGCATGAGCGAAGTGAACCGTCTGATCAAGCAGTTCGATGAGATGAAGAAGATGATGAAGCAGTTCTCAGGCATGAAAAAAGGCAAAAAAGGCAGAAATCCATTCCAGGGAATGAACCTGCCGTTCTAACAGCAACCACCGAAGTCGGCTTCGGTGGTATTTGTATTTATAACAAATAAAAAAATTTAATTAATTATTCAAAATATATTGACTATTTTTATTTGATTACTTAAAATATAAGTACAGTTTAGCTAACTGTACTTATACCTAAAACTATAGAATCTACTAAAACAAGGCTATATGCCGTGTTTATCCTGTCAACTTGTTGGCAGGATTTTTTTTATAGATTAATAATTAGAAAATTAGAAAAATTAATTACCAAAAATATCAATTATTATGTAAAATAAATGTAACAGTTAATAAAAGGGGGAGCAAAGTTGAAAGAATATATTCTTGGGTTGGATATAGGCATCACATCTGTAGGGTATGGTCTGATAGATTATGAAACTCGTGAAGTTATAACTGCTGGAGTAAGGCTGTTTAAGGAAGCAGATGTAGAGAATAACGAAGGAAGACGTACAAAGCGTGGTTCAAGAAGATTACAGCGCAGAAGAAGACACAGAATACATAGAATTCAACAATTAATGGTCAATCACGATTTACTTGATATGGATCACATTCCGACAGACACAAATCCATATGCCATCAGAGTAAAAGG
>CAACWR010000039.1_pt1 | contig 23619 bp, 31 predicted proteins | sample 2275701 | NCBI WGS metagenome assembly CAACWR01 (sample SAMEA5312467, study PRJEB27640) | indoor metagenome | biome: indoor environment; feature: uncontrolled; material: polymer concrete tiles wood | place: Germany | collected 2014-07-07
CTATAGCTTGAAAAATGATTAACTCAGCTTCCTGCTATGAAAGCCGAGTTAATCATTTTTATATATGAGATATTAAGTTCTGTAAAATTTATGTATTTTGAATGCGTGATGTTTATTTATTGCATATAGAGGTATGTTCAAAGAGTGTGATCAATTCAATTTAGGAGGTTACTCAAATGTTCTTACATGACAAACACTTACAATTTGAAGCGAAGCCGGTGAAACCTGATCCTTTAATGGCGAAGAAAGTCCAGGAGTTAATCGGTGGACAGTTTGGTGAGATGAGCGTAGCGATGCAGTATTTGTTCCAAGGATGGGGCGTCCGTAAAGGCAATGAAAAATACAAAGATTTATTGCTTGATATCGGTACTGAAGAATTAGGACATATTGAAATGCTGGCAACAATGGTAGGACGCCTGCTGGAAGGTACTGATATTAAGCATCAGGAATCTGCAGCGAAAGATCCAGTAGTCGGCTCGATTTTAGCAGGGATGAATCCGCAGCATGCGATTGTTTCAGGCTTAAACGCGCGTCCAGCTGACAGCGTCGGCAACCCATGGATGGGCAGCTATATTATTTCAAGTGGCAACTTACTGGCTGATTTCCGTGCCAACTTAAACGCTGAATCTCAAGGTAGAATACAGGCTGTACGTATTTACGAGATGGCTGACGATCCTGGCCTGAAAGATATGCTTGCCGTATTGATTGCCCGCGATTCTTTCCACCAGAACTTGTGGATGCAGGCGATCGCTGAACTTGAAGCAGCTGAAGGTAAAATTGTTCCTTCGACATTTGACCGTTCAAAAGAACGTACAGACATTGCATTCTCATTATACAACCATTCTGCCAGCTCAGAAGAGAGCAGTCTCGGCTCATGGGCAGAAGGCACAACGCCTGCAGGAGATGGTGAATTCAAATATGTAGAGAAGATTCCTTTTGAAGGCGAAGTACCTGAACTTAAAAATCCTCCTGAATCACTTCATAATACATTACCGCAGAACGATAAAAAGAAATAGCAGCCTAAACATCCTGAAGAAATCTTCAGGATGTTTTAGTGTCTTGCCGGATAGAGGAATAGATGACAATACTGAAGATAATCAACATGCCGACGAACTGCATGAGGCCGAATGATGCATTCAGCCAGATGACGCTGAGTATGACCGCGGTCAATGGTTCCAGACAGCCGAGCAGGGCGACGATTTCAGCTTGCATGTAGTTGACACTCTCAAGATACAGCCAGAAGGCAAGCATCGTCCCGACAATGATGGAAATGGATAACAGCACATAACCACGGCTATCAAGCGAAAGAAAGTTAAATGACCAGCTGCGGTCGATCATACTCATGACTATTCCACCGATCAGCATGGCCCAGCCGACCACGACAAGCGACGGTGCATGTTTGAAGAGGTTGCCGGCGTACATAATATAGAATGCAGCAGCGATCGCACTGAGCAGACCCCAGTAGACAGCAGAAGATGCTACTTCAAATGATTTCAGACTGCCGTTTGTCAACAACAGAAATGTTCCGAACATCGACACTGTGACGATCAGCAGGTCCTGCCATTTAAATGGTTTTTTTCTCATCAACACAGCAAACATAAGAATGACTACTGGTGCTAGATATTGTAAGAGTGTAGCGACAGCAGCGTTACCTGCTTGAATGGATGCCATATAAGTATACTGGACAGCAAGCATGCCGAAAATGGCGTAGATGACCATCTGAAGCGCCGTGATTTTATTGTTGAATGGTGCGATGACCGGCTGCTTTCTAATAGATGCCAGTATGAGCAGCAATACACCGCTGACGAGCAACCGTAGTTTGACGTAATCATTGACGATAAGACCATAATCTTTGAACAGTATTTCAGCCACTGTGCCGCCGGTCCCCCAAAATATGGTACCGCATATAATCAGCAGTATGCCTTTTGTCTGATTCGACATGAGTGCCCTCCTTCATTTCATTTCTTTTATGGTACACGATACAACGGAATTATTAAACGAAATGTTTTGATGTCCTAAAAATTGCTGTCATAACAGGTCAGCCGTTATAATGAAATCAATATAAGGGGACGGGCGTATGAAGAGAATGATGAGTAGTCTTGTTGTCGTAGTGATACTTGCAGGATGCAGTGACATTAAGGCAGCCAATGTAGATGCATTATGGGACTGGAAGTCAGGGCATGTCGGAAATAACAGTGCAGTCATCAATATTCTAGGAGAAGCAGGCGCAAGAGAGCTTGGTGATTATACGATACAACTCCATACGACCACTGATTCTTACGGCCTGACCGTCAGTTACAGTAATATTACAGACCAGTTCAGCAAGGAGACAGCCGAACGTATCAGTGCGCTGGCAGTAGGATTAATCGGCAACTTGTCCTATGTAGAAGTGAAATCACCTGAGAAAACATATCGATTCACAGAAAAATCATTGAACAAAGAGCTGAAGATGAAAGTGAAAGACATGAGTAAAGACAAAGCGAAGCTCGAACAGTTTCTGCAGCAACCAAAAAACTGAATCCTTCTAATATAAAAAAGGAGTCAGTTTTTTAGAACAATTCTACAAGTATGACACCGACGACCATCAAGGCAATGCCTAGCAGCTGTACTGGTGTAATCGTTGTCTTCTTAGCACCGAGTAGACCGAAGCGGTCAATCAATAGGCTGCATAGAATTTGACCGAATAAGCTGAGAATGACTGCCATCCCTGTTCCGATAACAGGTACTAATGCGGCCATCCCCATGACAAACATGGAACCGAGAAGTCCTCCGGTGACAATCCACCAAGGTTTGCCGGAGCCAAATGCCAGTTTGACATTACTGAGCTTTCTAAAGACGGCTGTCACTAAGATGAACAATACGATCATACCCACTAAAAATGAGATAAAGGCTGCATGAATGGGTGAATTCAGGACGCTGCCAAGATGGCCGTTGACTGCAGCTTGAGTTGCCATTAACATCCCGGCACCAATACCGAATAATTGATACGGCAGCTTACTGTTTTCAGTGGATGGTTCATGGGATGTTCTGCGGCTCATCATATTGGGCAGCAGTACAATACAGATGAGACCGAGTACTAACACCGCTATACCGATGCCGCGGAGCAGTGTGAAAGGCTGGACCGGTGAGTTGAATAATCCGAAACTATCGATCAGCATACTTGCCAGTATCTGCCCCATAATCGGCAGCAGCACCGTCTGGACACCGCCGAGTTTAGGGAACAGCAGAATATTGCCTGTCAGTGCAACGACACCGAGCAACCCGCCTATCCAGATCCATGCGGGTTGTGAAGTGAACAGCTCTTTAGGGAAGAGCAGCGTCTGTTTAGTCACCAGTGTGACTATCGCAAGGAACAGCATCCCCGTCGAAAATGAAATGAAGGATGCGACGAAAGGAGACAGCACATAACTCCGCAACCGTGAGTTGATCGCTGTCTGTACAGGTATACCGACCCCGATCAATAAAGCAATGACTAAATACAACATATTACCACTCCTGAGTCAGTCTATAAATGTTGTTCAAACATAATGGTGTGACCATCGGGATCTTCAATGACAAAGTGAGCAGGCCCAGTTGTATCATATTCAAATGATTTCAACGGTTCTATCCCCTCAGCGCGCAGTTGAGATTCGATGTCACGGATATCCGGGGCGTCTTTGTCTTCTTGGAAATTCGACATCCATTTTGGATTGAAGGTCATCATATGACTATCAAACATCCCTTGATAGAGTCCAATCGTACAGTCGCCGTTTTTGACGACACACCACTTCTGATTAAGGTCGCCCATGCTCTGCTTGAAGCCGAGCTTTTTATAAAATTCCAGTGAAGCATGAATATCCTTCACTTCCAGACTTAACGAAAAGTTTCCTAAATTCATCATTTAATCTCCTTTTTCTGTTAGGTACTACTATTAAAACATAGATGTCGATAGAATGGGGGATCAATGATTAAATAGCAGTGGTTCAAGTGATTATCATGTAAAGAGGATGCGGCTGCATCCTCTTTTTTATACCGTTAATTCAATTTGATTGCCTTCAGGATCTTTGATGCAGCTCTCATAATAGCCGTCCCCAGTAATCCGTGGTGGGCTGACAAGTGCACAACCGTTCATCACGAGCTGCTCTGTCAACTCGTCCACTGCCTGCTTGCTGCCGAGGCTCATCGCAAGGTGTGTGTAACCGAGATGCCATAACCCTTCATGATCTTCTCCCATATCTGGACGCGTCATTAACTCTAGACGTGCACCCTCTTCGAATGTTAAGAAGTACGTCTCCAGTCCTGATTTAGGATTGTGATATTTCTCGTGAGCTGTTGCATTGAAATACGTACAGTAAAAGTCTTTCATTAACTCCAGTTCGCACACATACATCGCGATATGTTCAATTTTCATAAAGGCCTCCAGATGAGTGGTAGTTATTCATTCATATTGTACTATAAAATGAACAGCATGTGACAAATGTCATGTAACAGTCATGACAGATGTGACTGTGTTCGTTCTGAGGATTAGTGTTTAATGAACTTAAGGAGGCGTTGCATATGATTACATTGAAAGACGTTTCAAAAACAATTAAAGGACGCAGCATTTTGTCCGGTATTGACCTCGAGATCCATCAAGGTGACGTTATTGCACTTGTCGGGCCGAACGGGGCAGGTAAATCGACTTTGATTGATGTGCTGCTTGGTAACAAGAAGTTATCAGATGGTTCTATAGAAGGACAGTCATTGATTATGGATCACACGAAGACCAGTGTTCTCTATCAGCAGACCTACTTCACTCCTCATATGAAGACGTATCAAATCATTGAATTATTCAGAAATCTATACGACACACCGATGTCTGTCGAAGACATCAAATCAATAACGCTGTTTGATGATACGTTGATGAAAACAGAAGCCTCAAAATTATCAGGCGGTCAAAAACGGATTCTGGATGTTGCACTCACCCTAATAGGGAATCCTGAGTTCATTATTCTGGACGAAGCAACAGTGGGTATGGATACATCAACAAGACGTCGATTTTACGAATTGATTGCCGAGCTGAAGGCTTCAGGAAAGACGATTCTCTTTACGTCTCATTATATTGAAGAAGTGGAAACTCTTGCAGACCGTGTTGTTCTGATGCACAAAGGACAGATTGTTCGTGACAGTTCACCGAGAGCCATCCGTAGTGAAAATGCCATTAAACATGTGGTTTTACCGATTAAATATAATGATTTTGTACAAGACATTCAGTCATTGAGCAGGCAAGTAGCGGCAGATTCACAATATATCATGATTGAAACAGAGCATATCGATCAGCTGATGGCGCTGTTAATGGCTCGTCAAGTATCGTTCCAGAACGTTGAAATCAGCAATGTTTCATTGCTCGACAGCGTATTTAAAGTAGTGGAGGATGATCAACATGAAACAGTTTAAAGCCATGATGACATATGAACTCATCGATGTTACGAAGCGTAAAAGCATCTTTATATTCTCTATCTTTTTGCCGGTTATATTCTTTATCATCTTCTCGTCAATGACGCAGCTGCCTGATGAAGAGATGCAGAAGTTCTTTGTGAGAGATTATATGCTGTCAATGACAACGTTCAGTCTGACAAGCTTTGCACTTTTTACGTTTCCAGTTGAGATGATCAATGACAAGAAAGAAGGGTGGAGCCGGGCATTATTCAGAACACCGCTGCAGCCATTCATCTATTACGTCTGTAAAATCATTAAAATTATGATGATGTATATGATTGCGATTGCTGTAGTCTTTTTTGTCGGTCGTTTCTATAAAGGTGTAGAGATGAGTTTCATGGAATGGATTGGCTGCTACACGGCACTGTTATTCGGTGGATTTATCTTCCTCACATTCGGACTGCTGCTTGCTCAGTTCAAAGATACACAGAAAATGTCAGTGCTGGCGAACGTCCTTTATTTAGGGCTCGCGATGCTCGGCGGACTGTGGTTTCCGGTAATGACATTCCCGGATTGGTTGAAGCCGATTGCATATGCAACACCGACTTATCACTTTAAGAATATCGCAGCAGGACTCTTCAGTGTTCATTATCCGTATCACTCCATCGGTATTATGTTACTGTACGGTGCTGTATTTGTTATATTAGCAATGTGGATCAGAAAACGAACGGAAGTGATTTGATGAATCAGCGTCTCGGTGCGCATATTGCCAATTATGTATCAGCGTTAGTCTTTCTCATATTTCCAATGTCGTCAGCTATTCATCCGACGTCAATATGGGACGGTATACTAGACTGGAGTGCGATAGTCATCTATATTATCTGCACTTTTTATTTCATGGAATGTCAACATAAGTCCCTTGTCTTAATGTGGCTGATACTGCTTATGAGTATCAGCTACTTTACACATTTTATCGATCCAGGATGTATCTTATTTTATTTCTTTCCTGTCAGCATACTGGCATTTCGACTTAATCAGAAGGTGACGTCGTTATACGGCTTATTGTTAATCGGTTCATTCATCGTAAATGTGGTCATTGTACAGATCAACATACAGAATGTGAGCTTTAACTTGATTCCATTTATTGTTCTTGCCGGAATGATGCTGCTGTCCAATGATTTCTTTGCACAGCAGAACCGGCTGCAGCAGAAATTGAACGACAAAAATAAAGAACTTGCCTTGATGGCCGGAGAACTCGAACGGAGCAGAATTTCACAGGATCTTCATGATTCACTTGGTCAGGTGTTCAGTACATTGTCTGTCAAATCCGAACTGGCAGAAAAACTAGTAGATCACGACGTGACTATGGCAAAAGCGGAACTTAAAGAAATCAATGCACTCGCCAAATCATCGTTATTTTCTGTGCGTTCGATCGTTGACAAAGTCAATAGAGCAACGATAGAGGAAGAAGTAGAGCAGGCGTCACAACTGCTTGAAAACGCCGGCATTACATTCGATTATCAAGTGCAAGTCTCCACAATGGACGAAGAGCAGAACCATGAACTTGTCATGCTGATCCGCGAACTAGTCAATAATGTCATAAAACATAGCGATGCTGATTACGTCTATCTTGATCTTCAAGAGCTCAATGAACATGTGCTGTTGCTTTTTAAAGATAATGGAAAAGGACTGGCTCATCCTGATACCGAATTGAAAAGTATCAGCAGTCGAATTGAGAAATTAGGCGGAATGCTGCGTTATTTAGACACAGTGACAGGATTTGAAATCAGCATAGAAATGGAGAAGTGATGAGATGAAGTTACTACTGGCAGAAGATCAGAGCATGCTGCGTGAAGCAATGGTGAAATTGCTGACAATCAGTGGAAAGTTTTCAGAAGTAATAGGTGTTGCTGACGGCGCTGCTGCAGTAAAAGCACTTAATGAGTCGTTTGATGCAGCAGTACTCGATATAGAAATGCCTGGAATGACCGGATTGCAGGTACTTGAATTTATTAGAAGTCAGCAGCTGACGTGTAAAGTGATTATCGTCACAACGTTTAAACGACCAGGGTATTTTGAAAAAGCATTGAACTTGAGTGTCGATGCTTATGTATTAAAAGAACGCTCAGTCGATGAATTGATTGAAACCATTGACAAAGTAATGAAAGGACAGAAAGAATACAGTCCAGAGCTGCTGCCGATGATGCTCACAAAAAACCCGCTGACAGACAAAGAACAGGAAATTCTACAGTTGATTGGAAAAGGATTATCGAGTAAGGAAATCAGTAGTCAGTTGTTTTTAAGTGACGGCACAGTCCGAAATTATACATCACTCATCATCGATAAACTCGGTGCTGATAATCGCATCAATGCATGGCATATTGCAATGGATTTAGGTTTTATTGATCTTTAGCCGACCATTATAGGCTATCGAATATAGACGAATATCTATATTTGTATTATGATATAGATATTCATCTATATAAGGAGAAGATTATGAACTATGAACAGATGGCTTCATTGTTTAAAGTGATGTCAGACCGCAATCGAATTGAAATTATCGATCTTTTATCATGTGGCCCGTTGTGTGCGTGCGATATTCTTGCACATTTCAATGTCACTCAGCCGACGTTGTCTCACCATATGAAGCAGCTGAAAGAAGCAGAGATGGTTACCTCATGGAAAGAGGGTACAAAAGTGATGTATGCACTGAACAAAGAGAAAATGACTGATGTCCTTCAGTTCACACAGCAGTTAGTGACTGAAAGTGAGCGTTGTGTATGTGTACAGATTAACAGTGAAGGGTGCTGTGAATCATGACATGGATTGCTGTATTCATATTCCTGCTGACGTTGACTCTTGTCATATGGCAGCCGAAAGGATTATCAATCGGGTATTCAGCGATAGGTGGTGCTATTCTGGCTCTGCTATTTGGCGTTGTCGATATGAGTGACGTATTAGACGTTACCCATATTGTATGGAATGCCACATTCACTTTTATCGCTGTCATTCTGATTTCATTGATCCTTGATGAAATCGGCTTTTTCGAGTGGGCTGCGCTTCATATGACACATCTTGCCGGAGGGCGGTCACTGCTCATGTTTATCTATGTCTGCCTGCTCGGTGCTGTTGTTGCTGCATTTTTTGCGAATGACGGGGCTGCTCTTATTCTGACACCGATTGTACTAGCAATGGTCCGTCATCTGAAGTTTGATGAGAAGATGGTATTTCCGTTTATCATTGCTTCCGGCTTTATTGCAGACACTACAAGTCTGCCGCTTATTGTCAGTAATTTAGTGAATATCGTCTCAGCTGATTACTTCGATATCAGCTTTGTTGATTATGCGAAACATATGTTTCTGCCGAATATCTTCAGTCTGACAGCATCAGTTATTGTGCTTTGGTTGTACTTTGGTCGACGCGTCCCGAAAAATTATGATGCCACGCAATTAAAGCGTCCGGCTTCGGCTATTAAAGATAGAACGTTGTTTAAGATGTCCTGGGTTGTTCTAGGTTTGTTGTTGATCGGTTATCTCGTCAGTGACCTAGTTAATATCCCGGTATCAATTATTGCAGGAGTCATCGCTTTAGTCTTTATTATATTTGCACGGAGAAGTGAAGCTGTTCATACTGCTAAAGTCATCAAAGGTGCGCCGTGGTCAATCGTCTTCTTTTCTATAGGGATGTATGTCGTTGTGTACGGACTGAAAAATGTAGGACTGACCAATACGCTGGCAGGTGTCATCAATCAGATCATTGACTCTGGATTATTCGGAACAGTGATAGGTATGGGATTTTTATCCGCTATTCTATCATCTGTCATGAATAATATGCCGACAGTTCTTATTGATTCCATTGCCATTCACCAGTCTCAGGCTGCAGGAACAATCAAAGAGGCACTTGTCTATGCAAATATCATCGGCTGCGACCTTGGGCCGAAGATTACGCCGATTGGTTCTCTTGCTACGTTGCTATGGCTTCATGTTCTGCGTGGTAAAGGTGTAAAGATTTCGTGGTGGACTTATTTTAAGACAGGGATTGTCATTACAATTCCTGTACTGTTGATGACACTTGTTGGTTTATATTTTTCAATGCTAATATTTAATTGAGGAGAATGATGGAATATATGACAAAGACAATTTATTTTTTATGTACAGGTAATTCATGCCGTAGTCAGATTGCAGAAGGATTTGGGAAAAAATATTTACCTGGGTGGAATGTTTATTCTGCTGGCATTGAAACTCACGGTGTTAATCCGAAGGCAGTCGCAGTGATGAAAGAAATAGGAATTGATATCTCCAGTCAGACATCTGATAAGATTGACAGCCAGCTGTTGAATAGTGCGGACTTGGTGGTTACACTTTGTGATCATGCAAAAGATGTCTGCCCAGTGACACCACCTCATGTGAAAACAGAGCATTGGGGATTTGAAGATCCGGCTGGTCAGGAATGGACTGTTTTTCAACGTGTAAGAGATCAGATTGGGGCACGCATTAAAGAATTCAGTGAAACCACTAATATATAAAGGGGATATATGAAACCTCTAGAAAATAATCTGTCATTTAATGACAGATTATTTTTTTTTCAATAGGGTAATCATCCATTGATAGATTTATCAGGAGTCGATGCTATGAAAGAAGAACGTCAGCTTGTGTTTACAGGTATCATATTTATTGCGATGGCTTACGGAATCTCACGGTTCAGTTACGGCCTGCTGCTGCCATATTTCAACGGACCACTACATATGACTAATCAAATATCAGGGATCATTTCATCTGTATCTTATTTAACTTATAGTCTTGGCATCATTACGGTATTTACTTTGTTCAAAAACATCCAGCCGAGACACGATCTGCTCATCTCTAGTGTGTTATCACTGATCGGTTTGACATTGCTCATGGTATCGATGAATTATATGGTTTTTGGGGTTGGTATCATTATACTTGGTTATGCTGCTGGGATTGCGACAGCGCCATACGGCTCAATCATTAAGGAAAAAATCACGTATGGTTATCAAGACAGGAGTAATTCCTGGATTAATACAGGGATTGGTTTAGGACTTATCATTATAGGACTGATCGTCTTTTTCTTTCAGGAATACTGGCGCTATAGTTATTTGGTGTTCATTCTGCTGAGTTTGTTCATTACGCTGATCAATTATACAAAATTGCCGTTCATAGAGATGAGTCATCTGAACTATCAACTGGATGTGCGTCATCTATTTTACGGCAGGAAGTTAGTCTTATCGACGCTGCTTCTAGGTATCGGGACTTCTGCTTACTGGACTTATTTTCAGTCATATATTTTTCAAGCGGATTTCAACGAACTGACGAGTTTGTTCTGGGTCACTCTCGGAATCGGAGGATTGCTCGGAGGATTTGCAGGACAGGCGCTTGAGATGTTTGGCATTATGCGCATCCATGTGTTTACCGGATTGATGCTCGCTCTGGCCAACGTATTATTGATCATCACTACTAACGGAATTGTCATTGCGGCTTCAACCGTGTTATTTGGTATGATCTATGTGTTCAGTATGGGTGTCTACGCCTTCTGGAGTGCAAGAATTTATGTGAAGTATCCGTCCATGGGGATAATTGTGACTTTTATCTCACTTGCAGCCGGTCAATTCATAGGAACCTTCTTTTCAGGGTTTATACTTGAAGTATCAGGATTCAAAGGATTATTCATCATATACAGTCTGCTCAGCCTGGTGACGATATTTTTCAGACCTTTTGCTGAAGAGTTGGAAGAACTGTAGCTGGATATAATGGCCTTCAAAATTGATTTGAAGGCCATTTTTGACTCAAAAAAAAGACATCTCATATGAGATGTCTTTGAAGGTTAAATTATAATTTAACGATGTTAGCTGCTTGAGGACCACGTTGGCCTTCTTCGATGTTGAATTCAACAGCTTGTCCTTCTTCTAATGTTTTGTAGCCGTCGCCTTCGATAGCGCTGAAGTGAGCGAATACGTCGTCTCCGCCTTCAACTGAAATGAAACCGAAACCTTTTTCTGCGTTAAACCATTTAACTGTACCTTGTGTCATGTGTAATGACCTCCAAATAATTATTACTAAATCAGAATTTCTCAAAAAGAAATTCACACGTTACAAAAGTATTAACAAACCACGTTACTTTTGTACCATGTGAATGCGTTGCCTTTTAAACGTTCGATTTAATTAACCTTAGTATATAACATATTTCTTCCGTTGTCTAGTGAATGATGCACTTATTTTAATAAATATCATTTTTACTGAAGAACACTTGATCATTTCAACTTATATTTTACGATATTTTTTAAGCACGATGTTATTCAATATAATAAAAGCAATTGCAAATAATGCCAGGATGACGATATTGACAGTAACTGAACTGAGCGGCATTTCTTTGTACATGATATTCTTCAGCGCATCTCCCGCATAGTAGAGCGGCATAAGTACCTGCAGCCATCCAACCATTGGTTCGAGCGGAAATATACCTGATAGAAAGATTTGCGGGACAATGACCAGCGGAATAAACTGAACCATCTGAAATTCTGACTTTGCAAACGCTGATAACAGCAGGCCGAGAGATAAGGCGACGAGCGCAACGAACAAGTTGACGACAATGACGCCCCAGATAGTATCAGGCGCTGCAATATGCAGCACGTATATTGAAAACAAGACGATGACAATCGTCTGAATCACTGCAAGAATACCGTAGCTTGCTACATAACCTAATATAACTTCGTAACGTCTGATCGGTGTCATCAGCATCTGTTCCAATGTCCCTGACGTCCGCTCTTTTAAGAAGCCGATGCCGGCAATCAGAAAGACGAAGAAAAAGACAAAGAATCCCATCAATACAGGCGAAAAGGTATCAAATAGAGTGGTATGCTCGCTGCCGTATATATAATCTGTATGAACTGCTGTTTTTTCAGGTATTGACAGATCCATATTTTTAGTAGGACTGAATGGAATGTTGTCCAATGATTCTGTGAAATCTTTTAATTTGGCTTTCATGTCATCAATTAACGTGCTCTGTGTCTTCTGTTGATAGGTCTGGCTGACGATTGTATTGATTCGGCCGGATATTCCAGGGTTTTCATTAAGAAGTTTAATCGTGACTGTATCCTCTTGCTTGATCACAAGACCATCAAGATCTTGTGTTTCCATGAACGACTTACTGTCAGCAGGCCGTTCTTTGTATTTCACGACGGTCATATCGCTGTCTTCCAATCTATCAGCAATAGAAGGCTCAATATTCACTGTACCGACAACGGGTTTTTGACTATCACTGTCAAAGACCATATGCATCAGTGTCAGAATAATCAGCGGTGCAATAAACAGCAGAGCAAGTGTACGTTTATCTCTGACCTTTTCCAGTAGAATCCGTTTGATCAGTCCCATCACTTTCATTGTGACACCTGCTTTTTGCCTGCATTGATGAATACTTCATCAAATGATGCCGCATGAAACCGTGCTTTCAGTTCTTCTGGTGAACCTTCAGTTAAGATCATGCCGTCTTTGATCATAACAATATCATCACAGCGTTCTGCTTCATCCATCACATGGGTAGTAATGATAATCGTTTTTCCTTGTTGCTTTAACTTGTCCAGTTCATCCCATATCATACTGCGAAGTTCAGGATCAATGCCGACAGTCGGTTCATCGAGTATGAGTATCGTAGGATCATGCAGCAGCGCCGTCGCAAGAGATAATCTTCGCTTCATACCGCCTGAGTAATGGCTGACACGTTTCTTCAAGTCATGAGTCAATCCGACCAGGTCAGCAGTATAACGAATCCGCTTTTCTTTAGCCTGTCTGTTCAATGAGTATAGTGAGGCATAGAATTCCAGGTTTTCACGACCCGTTAAATCCAGATAGAGGGCGTCAGATTGTGCCATAAATCCGATTTCATGCATGAGAGACATGTGTGGAACGGTTTTGTCACGCACATAGATGCTTCCTTTAGTTGGATAGTCCATTCCGGCGATCATGCGTACTAAAGTAGTTTTTCCGGAACCGGAAGGACCGATAAAGCCATAAATTCTGCCGGCATGCATATCAAAATCAATATCTTTCAGTACTTGAACATCACCCAATGACTTTGAGACATGATTAATAATGATTTGTTCTGTCATCCGATCCTCCTAATGTCTGTTACGATTAATCATATTATAACGAAATACAGTATATCTGTCAGAATGACAGCATAATCGATTATCTGATTAATATCATGTACAATATAAACGTAACCAAAATCGGTATGAGGGGTGACTGAAGATGGAAGTACGAATTGAAGAGAAAGAAGCTTTTAATATGATCGGTGTGACGAAACGAGTGCCTATACGTTTTGAAGGGCTGAACGCTGAGATTATAGAACTGGCCGGAAGTATCAATACGTCGCAGCAAGAATTAATGAACAGCTTGAACGATTTGTATCCACATCAAGTAGTCAATGCATCATATGATTTTGATGACACACGATTTGAAGGAAAAGGCGAACTGACGCATATGATCGGAGTCTTGACAAAGCAGCAGCACGCACTAGAAGAACTGGAGGAGCTTCATGTTGAGTCAGGAACATGGGCAATCTTTCAGAGTACAGGACCGTTTCCTCAAGATTTGCAGGATACGTGGGGGAAGATTTATACGGAATGGTCACCTCATACAGACTATACCGTGACAACTGGTCCGGAAATTTCTTTCACGAGAATGACGGATACCGGAGAAATGAAATATAGTGAAATATGGCTGCCGATCACAAAAAAATAAAACGACTTTAAAAACATGTCTGAAAAGGATATGTTTTTTTGTTATGCCGCTAAAACAACAAGCGGAGCAGCGCCATAACAACAATACCTGTGATGACAGTAAGCGATAAGCTCTTCGTCCATAACGCAACGGCGAGTGTTGGAATGATGGCAGTAAGTGCCAACCAGTCAATATTGATTAATTGATCACCGTCAGATAAGAAACTGTCAACGATGAGGGCTGTAAAAATGCACACAGGAATGAATGTCAGCCACTTTTCTAAAAGAGATGGCAGCTCTATTTTACGGATAAAGACAAAAGGCAATATGCGCGGGATGATAGTAACAATGGCTGAACCGAGCATAATGAGCAGCATAGTGTCGGAAATAGTCATCGGTCTTTGATCACTCCTATCGATGCGACGACGATGGTAGATAATATAATAGCGACGTAAGACGGCACAAACATGCAGAATATCAGCATAAAAATAATGATATAAACAATCAAGGATAAATAGAGTTTTAACTTGCCGGAAGGAATATGTTCGAGCTGAAGCACAAGGAGTGCAAGAAACATAGCGGTGAGCGAGAAGTCGAGACCGAACATTTCGGGGTCGGAAATCCATTGACCGAACACTGCACCAAGAAAACATGATAATATCCAGAATAAGTACGCCGTCAAATTAAGGCCGTACATCCAGGCAGCTGATACCCGCTTCTGCTGTACCATTTGATTGATGGCAACACCAAACGTCTCATCAGTCAGAAGTGTACCGATGCCGATATTTTTCAGTAGAGATTCCTGTCTGAAGGCAGGGGCAAGGGTCATACTGAGTAGAAACATTCTGAGGTTGACGATGAACGTCGTGAAAATGATGGCGCTGATAGGACTGCCGACCGCGATGAGCGCGCAAATGATGAACTGAGCAGCACCAGCATAGACAAGTACGGCGAGCAGAGTGATTTCAAGCGTGCTGAGATGAGTCGCGATACCGACAATTCCGCAGGCGAGCCCAATACTGAAATATCCGAGCAGCGTCGGCAGACAATCGCGTATACCTTGCTTGAAAGACGGCTGATCCATCACGAACCCACCTTTCGTCGAATGATTTCTGATAATTATATAATGATAGATAATAAAAGTAAATGCAGTGTGAAATCTTATGAATATAAATAGAGCACCTACTGAGAAACAGTAGGTGCTCTTTATTGAGCGAGAACGCTGCATTATGCAATTTTACGGCAAGCTTCAGCACATGCTTTACATGTCTCAGCACAACGCTTGCAGTGGTCGTCGTCATGTTGACTGCATTCTTTGTAGCAGGCTTCGCACACTGTTGCACATAGTGCAGCAATTTCTTTGATGAATGGAGAGTTTCTTGTAATCGCCTGCTCAAGCAAGCTGCAAATTTCAGCACATTCTCTATCGAGTCTGATACATTCACTCATCATTTTAACATCTTCTTCTTTAAGACAGGCGTCAAAACATACGTTACATGTTTCCATACACTCGTGAACCGTTGTAAGAAGTTCTTGATACTGATGATTTTGCATTACTATTCCTCCTATAAATGTGGTGTCATTATTTTATACCCTCCATGAAATAGATTAATCATGATTCTTCAGTTGACATATATACCTCTATAGGGTATATTGAAGGTGTTATAGGAGGTGGCGCAGTTGCCAGAACATTGTGCTGAAGAAAGAAAGAGTCATCATCCTGATCATGTGAAAAAAGATATGGTCAATCGGTTGAATCGAGTCGAAGGTCAGATTCGTGGTATTAAAGGAATGATTGAAAAGGATGTCTATTGCGATGATGTGATTACACAGTTATCAGCCACACAATCGGCACTGAATAGTGTGGCGCGTATATTGCTTGAAGGGCATCTGAAAGGTTGTGTCGTCGAGCGTCTCAATGCCGGCGAAGATGAAGTGCTGGATGAATTACTTGTAACGATGCAGAAACTCATGAGAAAATAACATAATAGAGAGGAGATGTAATAATGGCGAATCAAACTTTGAATGTACGTGGTATGACTTGTAACCACTGCAAAGAAGCAGTCGAAAAAAGTGTTGGTGCAGTAGCAGGTGTGAACGACGTTAACGTCAACCTTGAGAATGGTGAAGTGGCAGTAGCATTTGATGATACAAAAGCTGCTGTTGAAGATATCAAAGATGCAATTGAAGACCAAGGTTACGAGGTCTTACCGACCAACGAATAAGGAGAAGTGCGATGAACTCGCACTTTCTTTTTCAAATAAAATATACCCCATATAGGTATAGAAAGGTGATAACGATGGACTCACATGACAAAACAGAACTCGAAATCACAGGTATGACGTGTGCCGCTTGTTCAAATCGAATTGAGCGTGTGCTGAATAAGATGGATGGTATCGATCAAGCGAATGTCAATCTGGCATTAGAGCATGCTTCTGTCATATACAATCCGGATATGACGGATGTTGCAACGATTATCGCACGTATTGAAAAGTTAGGATACGGTGCATTCCAGGAAGTAGATCAACAGGAAACAGAAGATATAAGAGAGCGGGAATCCAGACATCAGCTGATTAAGTTTATTGCAGCAGCCGTCCTGTCATTGCCTCTGTTGTGGACGATGGTCGCTCATTTTAGTCTCACTTCATTTCTTCCAATGCCTGCGCTCCTCATGAATCCTTGGTTGCAGCTGCTGCTTGCAACGCCGGTTCAGTTGATAATCGGCTGGCAGTTCTACGTCGGTGCCTATAAGGCATTGAGAAATGGCAGTGCCAATATGGATGTGCTTGTCGTATTAGGAACGTCATCTGCCTATTTCTACAGTCTCTATCAAATGCTGACCAATCATCATGAGCATTTGTATTTTGAAACAAGTGCTGTCTTGATTACGCTTATATTGCTCGGGAAATTATTAGAATCAAGAGCGAAGGGACGCTCTTCCAGTGCTATTAAATCATTGATGGGTTTACAGGCCAAGACAGCAGTCGTGATTCGAAATGATAAGGAACAGACGATTCCACTGGAAGAAGTCATCAAAGGTGATATTGTCTTGATCAAACCCGGAGAAAAAATTCCAGTCGACGGGGAAATGATTGACGGAGAGTCGGCAGTCGATGAATCCATGCTGACGGGTGAAAGTCTGCCGGTCGACAAAACAGCAGGTGATATGCTGTATGGTTCTACAATTAATAAGAATGGCTTCATTCATATGCGGGCGACAAAAGTCGGCAAAGAGACAGCACTGGCTCAAATTATCAAAGTGGTGTCAGATGCCCAAGGGTCAAAAGCACCGATTCAACGTCTGGCAGATAAAATTTCAAGCGTGTTCGTTCCTGTCGTTATCGGCCTCGCTCTATTAGCAGGTATAATCTGGTATGTTGCAGTCGATCCCGGTAATTTTGCCCAGGCGCTTGAAATTACTATCAGTGTACTGGTCATCGCCTGTCCGTGTGCTCTAGGCCTCGCAACACCAACATCCATCATGGCTGGGTCCGGCCGCGCTGCTGAAGCGGGGGTGCTGTTCAAAGGAGGAGAATACCTTGAACAGACGGGAGACATCGATACGGTCGTTGTCGATAAGACAGGTACGGTGACGCACGGTAAACCTGTCTTGACGAATCTCATGCCAAATGGACTGTCAGAAGATGCGCTGCTTAAAATAGCAGCCTCAGCAGAAAGGCAGTCTGAGCACCCGCTTGCAGAAGCCATTGTCCAGGCAGCTGATGAGCGCGGGCTGCCATTGATCAAACCGGATGCATTCGAAGTCATTCCAGGTTACGGCATTCAGGCAGTCATCCGAAATGACGAAGTATTGATCGGCACACGACGTCTTCTTGATGGTATCCTGCTGACGGATGCGGTATTGGCTGATATGGAAATACTGGAATCAGACGGCAAGACTGCTATGCTTGTTGCTGTTAATCGCCAATACAAAGGAATGATAGCAGTCGCTGATACAGTGAAAGAGACGTCGCGTGAAGCCGTCGAACGTCTTCATTCACTCCAAATCGAGGTAATCATGCTGACGGGTGACAACAACAGAACGGCGGAAGCGATTGGCAGACAAGTCGGTATTGACCGGGTGATTGCAGAAGTACTTCCTGAAGAAAAGGCGAAGGTCATTGAACAACTGCAGGCAGAAGGTAGACAGGTCGCTATGGTCGGGGACGGCATTAATGATGCACCGGCACTTGCGACTGCGCAGATTGGTATGGCTATCGGTACAGGGACAGATGTCGCCATGGAGGCAGCAGACATTACGTTGATACGTGGTGATTTGAACAGCATTGCTGATGCGCTGATTATGAGCCGGAAAACTATGCGCAATATTAAGCAGAATTTATTCTGGGCATTCGGTTACAATGTCATCGGTATTCCAATTGCAGCATTAGGTCTATTAGCTCCTTGGGTTGCAGGTGCTGCCATGGCATTCAGCTCAGTGTCTGTCGTGTTGAATGCCCTGCGGCTGCAGCGTATGAATATTAAATAATAAATACTGACAGTAGATATTCATTTACAAATTAATTCGGTTTCCGATATAATATGTGTAACTAAATCGATGAGGTGATTTAATGAAACCATTTACTGAACAGATTAAAAAATATGCTGAGGTCATTGCAAAAGTTGGCTTGAACGTTCAACCAGGCGAAATCGTCGTTGTATCTTCAGATGTACGCGCTCTTGATCTTGTACGTGCATTTACAACAGCAAGCTATGAACTAGGGGCGAAAAAAGTCATTGTCGAACTCTCAGACAGCGACCTTCAACAAGCTCATATGAAATATCAATCTATTGAAACGATTGAAGATTTGCCGCCGTATTTAAAAGTGAAAAATGATTATTACTTAAAAGAAAAAGTATCTATGCTCTTTATTCATGCAACATCTCCAGAAAGTTTAAAAGATATTGATCCGGAAAAAATCGCTGCATCCAACCGTGCTGGGCGTAAGGTTTCCAAAGAACTAGGTGACTCACGTATGCGTCATGATCAACCATGGTGTATCGTCGGCTATCCTGGCCCAGAATGGGCGAAACTCGTCTTCCCGGAATTATCAGAAGAAGAAGCGGTTGAGAAATTGATGGAAAATATTTTGAAGACCGTTCGAGTGGATCAAAAAGATCCAGTTGAGGCTTGGAATGAACATGGTAAGTTCTTGAAAACCCGTGCCAAATGGTTAAGTGATTTTAACTTCGACCGTCTGAAATATACAGCGCCGGGCACTGATCTTGAAATCGGACTGATTGACGGCTCAAGATTCGCAGGTGGCGGTCATAAGAGCCGCGGCAACCTTGAAATCAAAGTAAACATGCCGACAGAAGAAGTGTTCACATCACCTGATTACCGCCGCGTGAACGGTGTAGTCAGCAATACATTACCGCTAAGCTACGGTGGACAGATCATCGATAACTTCAAATTGACATTCAAAGATGGTGTCGTTACAGATTTCGAAGCGGAGCAGGGTTATGATATCTTAAAAGAACTGCTTGATACTGATGAAGGTTCTAGAAGACTGGGGGAAGCAGCATTAGTACCAGTAGATTCACCGATATCCAATTCAGGCATCTTATACTACAATACATTATTTGATGAAAATGCATCATGTCACGTTGCTTTAGGGAAAGCTTATCCAGGACCCGTGCCTGGTGCCAATGAAATGACAGATGAAGAACGGGATGCAGTCGGCTTGAACAGCTCACTTACTCACGTTGATTTCATGATCGGCAGCAAAGAACTTGATATCGACGGCATTACACGTGACGGCAAAGTCGTTCCTGTATTCCGCCAAGGTAACTGGGTTGAATAACTCACTAGATGTTGCTAATTGAATAACAGATAACAGGGGCTCATCATTTGATGAGCCCCTGTTATCTTGAATCATTATTAACCTTCGCTGCCTGTCGCTGATAAGTTCACATTGACATTGCCCTTCAATGCTTTTGAATACGGGCAGTGTTTGTGAGCAATCTTGATGAATTTCTCAGCATCTGCCTGAGATAGCCCTTTAATGTCTGCTGCCAGATCTACATCAAGTTTGAAACTGTTTTTGTCATCAGGATCTTCTACTAGACGTACAACTGCTTTTACTTGGCTTGATTCATAATCTTTGTGAGCTGCTTTTAAGACAAGCTCCAGTGCACTGTTGAAACATGTGCTGTATCCTGCAGCAAATAACTGCTCAGGGTTAGTTTCTGTTGTCGCTGTACCGCCCATTTCTTTCGGCTTATCTACTTTGACTTTTAAGTTACCGTCTTCTGTATATGCTTCGCCTTCGCGTCCACCTGTATTGATAGCTGATGTTTCATAGATTGTTTTCACGATAATCGCTCCTTTAATAGTATCTTCTATCAATATTCCACTTATCAATGGTCTTAAACATCAACTGAAGCCGTGCTATGGTAAAATGACAGGGGTGATGCTAATGAATGTTGTTATATATGATGGTGACTGTGGGTTTTGTCAGTATTGGATCCGCTGGCTGCTCCGGCACGATGACAAGGAACAATTAATGTTTTCAGACCAGTATTCGGAATTTTTTCAGACATTGTCTGTCAAGACAACAGAAAGTGTCATGCTGGTCACAGACAGTAACATTGAGACAGAATCAGAAGCCGTGCTGCATATGATGCAGATCATTGGTTACCGGCGGGCGGCGGCACTTGGCCGGCTGATTCCTGGAATATTTCGCGATATGCTGTATCATATTGTTGCACGCTATCGTCATCATCTGGCGCCGACTACGTGTGAAATAATGCCGGATGTCTATAAAAAGCGATTTATTGGGTAAAGAATGTCAGCAGCATATCGAAAACTGACTAAAGCGAGGTAATGATCAATGGAGAAATGGTTGAGATTAGGATTTGGTATTGGAGCAGGGTTTTATATCGCTAAAGATGCCATGCAATATATTAGAAAAATTGAAAGTCGTGAACAAGTGACTGAGAAGTTGAACAACCTTCAAAAATACAGCGGAATTGCCACTGTTTTTCTGACAACAACGACTGCACTTGTCAAAAATCAGACTGGCAAAAATCAGCATGTTGACCAGGTTGTAGATGAAACAGTTGTAGTAAACGGAGAAGCACCGAAAGAGTCCATCAGTGATTCAGTGAAATCCATTCTTGATACGGGTATTGTCTCAGCATTTATTACTAACCAGCAAAAAGTAGACCGTATTAAAGATGTGGTCGATGAAGCTTCAAAAGTAGAAAAATTTGTGCGCGGCTGGCTGAAATAATCGTCGGTCCCCATTAATCAACTATAGGGGTTCCTTATAGTTGATTTTTTGTGTTGGTGTTATAATAGTGTCACGATAAGGAAGTGATTTGATGTCTGGTGAACATAACCATGTACATAATACTAATAAGAAAGCTCTGCTGTTAAGTTTCATTGTGATTACAGCCTATATGATTGTTGAAGCAATCGGTGGCTTATTGACAAACAGTCTTGCGTTATTATCAGATGCTGGACACATGCTGTCAGATTCAATCTCTCTTGGCATAGGTCTACTTGCACTGATATTCGGTGCTAAATCAGCGGATTATACAAAAACATACGGCTACAAGCGCTTCGAAATACTTGCTGCTGTATTTAATGGTGTAACACTTATACTGATCGCCGGCTACATTTTCTATGAAGCTGTTAACCGCTTCAAACATCCACCTGAAGTAGCATCAAATGGCATGCTGATTATCGCCTTAGTTGGTCTGTTCGTGAATATCTTTGTCGCCTGGCTGCTGATGCGTGGTGATACACATGAGAACTTGAATGTCAGAGCGGCCTTTTTGCATGTAATCGGTGACCTGCTTGGTTCTATTGGTGCTATCGCAGCAGCACTGCTCATCATGTTCTTTGACTGGGGGATTGCAGATCCCATCGCGAGTGTCATCGTCGCATTGCTCGTACTTGTCAGCGGCTGGCGGGTAACACGTGAGTCTGTCCATATACTGATGGAAGGAACTCCTGCCAATGTTCATCTCGATGATGTCATTCATGCTATTCAGTCAGTACCCGGCGTAAACGGCGTCCACGATCTTCATGTGTGGTGTATTACGAGTGGACAAAATGCACTCAGCTGTCATATTACAGTGGATGGTACGATGACAGTTCAGGAAAGCCAGCATGTGCAGGAAACTATCGCACATGAACTAGAACATCAGAATATCAGCCATACAACAGTACAGGTCGAAAGCAACACTACAGTTCATGACCCGTCGATAATATGTACACATACTGCACAAGCACATGTCCATCAGCATTAAAAAAAGCATCTTATCTATTAGATAAGGTGCTTTATAGTATCAAACTGTTTGACCCCGAACGGAAACACGCCATTGGTAATGTTCGTTTTCAGTTCTTGTAAGGAAACGGCAGCAAAGTTCGTCAGCTGAATCGGGTAATGATATTTCTTGCTGTTTCTAACATAATTCTCATGGTTTTTCAGAAACCATAGTCCTTCGTTTGATTTAACGTAGTCCATGTCTATATCGATATAAGTAATGGCATCGTCGACATTTGTACATGGAGTAGAGATGTTGCAGAACATACTGATAGGTCTCATGTCATCATCAATATAGATGGAGACGGTGTAACCGTGATATTTAGAGAAAAAGTGCAGGCTGTCATGATCAGATTGATACGTCTGCTGGTTGATATAATGTTTCAGTTCATTGCTGCTAGGCGCAAATACAAGCCAGTAGTGGGCTGTTTCTTCAAGAAGTTTCCCTTCGAACTCAATATGAGGGACATTAGGGTACTTATATGATTTGATTGTAATTGTATGGTCCATGTCATCACTCCTTTGCTCGTTCTAGAATGGCAAATTTCAGTGGTAAAAGACTAAGCTACTTTCTTATTGTATAAGATATCTGAGAAATAAGCACATTTTTTAGGAAAAGATTTTTCAGATGATACTATTTGGCTATTATTATTCGGGATTAAGTGACTGTGAATCAGTCGTTCAGAGAGGGAGAGAAGGAATGAAACATCTGTTAAAAGCTGTAGCAGCAGCTGTATTACTGCTGCTGCTGACGTTAATATGGGACAGCCTCTTTGGAACTACAATCAGCCGATTGCTGTTAAATGTAGATTTCATTATTGATTATACCGTGAGAAAACCATCATTCATGGAAGAAGCAGCTTATCATATCATTACTGGCGTAATCATTTATTTGCTGCTGATGATTATTTACAAGTCTCATAAGTATTTATATTTACCCGCGTTAATCATTATACTGGTCATCACTTGTGCACTGTATTATGTATTGACAGTGCTTGCTGTCCGGCCGTTATTTGAATTGACTCAAGCGGGTGCGTTTGGATGGCTGCTTACTCATGCCATCTACATAGTCGTGGTAGACCGATGGATTAAACATTCCTCAACAAAATCTCAATAGTAATGTAATATTTCAGACTTCTAAAGCATAGTATGATAGTCATAACTATTGCTTTAGGAGGAACTTATGAAACGGCTGATTGAAATTTTTCTAGT
>CAACWR010000046.1_pt1 | contig 23329 bp, 23 predicted proteins | sample 2275701 | NCBI WGS metagenome assembly CAACWR01 (sample SAMEA5312467, study PRJEB27640) | indoor metagenome | biome: indoor environment; feature: uncontrolled; material: polymer concrete tiles wood | place: Germany | collected 2014-07-07
TATGCGGCCGAAAATATTAGAAGATTACAAGCCTCTGCGAAAACGCATAAAGAAATGGATTATTATTTGTTTGTTTATGCAGATACCAAAAAAAGCATGGCTGTCCTTAAAGAGAATGTTCGACAGACTAACAATGGTCTGCTGAAGAAGAAAGCACTAAGTCCACGAAAAAAAGAAAACGTTCTGTTTCAACTGAACAATATGAATACACAATATTTATAAAATATAAAGCGTAACGTATAATATGTAAATTATGCGTTACGCTTTATGCATAAAAGGAGATTATAATGTTTACAAAACTACTTAAAAAACTGTTCCCTTCAAAAAATAAAGAACAGTCGCTAAAAAAACTGAAAGTAGAAGATTATGTAGAAGACAACTACGATTTATCTTTTATATCACGAGTACAGCCCCAGGGAGGTATCTCCTTTCATGAGGGTTATGTCAAGAAAGGTGATGGATATGAAGCCTGTCTGACGGTTTATGCGTACCCTTCTAATGTCTATGATAACTGGTTAAGAAGTATCGTCAATAAAGATGGAGTAATAACCGTAATGGATGTCTCAACAGCTGATTTAGAGAATGTGAGAGCAAACATCAGACGTTCATTATCTGAACAGGCTGCAAGGATTCAGGATGAAAAAGCAGATGCAATGACAAAAAGTTCTGCATCAGATGTCTATCAAAATCTTTTAGGTATTTCACACATGCTTAATGATATGGGGGAGCAGATTAAGCACCTTGTGATCAGATTACATGTGGCACAGCCGACTCTAGATAAACTAGATGAACTTGTAAATCAAATCAGGCTTGATCTTGAAGCAAGAGGATTTAAGGCTCAGGTAATGAATTTTGAAAGTAAGGAGTCCTGGCAGAGTCTGATCATGAAGCACAGCCGACAACAGAAAGTACATGGCATCAACTATAAAACAGGACAGCAGATGCCTGCATCGACTTTAGGTGGGGGTTATCCCTTCGACCACACCTCCATTACTGATGAAGAAGGAGCATTTATTGGTACAACTGAGACAGGTGGGCCGGTCTACTTAGATATGTTCAAAGTAGACAGTCAGCGTAAATCATTCAACAGCATTGTCTTCGGGATGATGGGTTCTGGTAAATCAACATTTCTTAAAGTGCTTGAAGAAGAACAGTTTGCCCGTAATAACTTCATCAGAGGCTTTGACAAGGCAGGGGACTTCAGACAGGTCGTTAAGAGTCAGGGTGGAAAGATGGTCTCACTGGACGGTTCACAGGGCATGATTAATATGCTTGAAATCATGGCGACAGCGACCTATGACAAACTCGATAATCCTGATGCTGAAGACTACGATCTGATGATTAATGAGGAGGCATGCTACACCCAGCATCTTTCAAAATTAGAGATGCAGATGTCACTCATGAACAAAGATTTAACGCCTACAGATATCATGGTCGCATCAGAATATTTCAATGATTTCTACTGTCATGTTGGTTTATGGACAAAGGACAGAGAAAAACAAAAGAATATGGTTGTCACTGGGTTAAATCCCGAAGAATATCCGACACTCGGAGAGTTCAGAGAATTTGTGATGGGATTGCCTGCTAAAGCTGAGAATGAAATATCTCGTACTAAAATTATTACGACCCTCAACAATATGATCAATGTGTACGGCAATGTATTTGACGGCCATACTTCAATTCCAAACATGGATGAAGAACAGATTGTATTCTACAACATAGAACAGCTTGAGAAACTATCAGAGAATGTCTTCCAGTGTCAATTATTCGTGGCTTTATCACTTATCTGGTCACAGGCACTTAAAAACGGTAAGTATTATAAGAAATTGATTGAGGACGGCCAGATTGATTCCCGTGATGCAAGACGATTCATGGTTTTCATCGATGAATGTCAGAACATCGTCAACGTCAATAATCTGAAGACTGTCGAGTTCGTGGTCAATTTTATGAAGGAGATGAGAAAATATCTTGCAGGTGCTATCTTTGCAACGCAGTCACCTAAGCAGTTACTTCCAGAAAACTCACAGAATGATGCAACAACTCAGCTGAAACAGATTTTCTCACTGACGCAATATAAATATTTCTTCCAGATTGACCGTTCGGACATAAACTCAGTAAAGGATGTACTCGGAGAAACTATCAAGACATCGGAATATGAAATCATTCCTGGACTCGGAAAAGGAGAAGCTATTGTCAATGTTCAGGGTGTCGGCAATACACTTTTCCATAACGATGTAAGTGATGAACAGCTTAAGCGTTTCGCAGGGGGACAATAAAAGAAAGGTATAAGAGATGATGAAAAAATTATTACTTCCAGGACTATTCACAGTTTTGTGCTTAACCACCTTCTTATTGATGCTGAACAGCCAATCAGATAAAAGCATAAGTGAAGATGACAGTCGTGACATAAAAATAAGAGCTGAAAAATTCGCAAAAATTATGTACTCAATGAAACATGATGAATCATACCATTCAAAGCAGGAAAGGGTAGAACACCTTATCACAGATGAGCTATCACAAAACTTGTTTGCGAAAAAGGATACCTACAATATCTATGATGACATTGCAGTAAAAGAAATGGATATTAAACAAACGGGAACTTCAGTCATCCTGAGAGTCGTTCAAAGTATTCCTGAACAGATCAGGACAACTGATAGTGATGCGAGAACATTAAATGCAGAGTTAAAATTTATAAAGAAGAATGACCAGTGGATGATTGAGGACTTTATTCCAGTAGAAGATAAATAACAGAAAAGATACAGATGATCTTACAAAGGGATTCTGTATCTTTTTTATTTCCAGACACCATAACGGAGGAAAAAAATGAAGGAACTTCTTAAACAAAAAGCGAAACAGTTCATGAGAAAGAAAATATGGATGTGGATTATTGGACTATTCACTGGAGCATCTTTAGCAAGTCTTTTAGTAATAGGAGCATTAGCACTGGTACTGACTCTATCCTTAATATTTCTGGGAGGTTCACACAAGGGATGGGAAGAAGATCAAGCAAGCTCCTATGACTTGTGTGTAGAGGGTGATAGTGGAGGAACAATCTCACCAAGTGTTATTCAAAATATATTCGAGAAAAATGCTAAGGGAGGCAAGCTAGAAGGTAAAGGAACTTTCATAGTGAAGACAGCAGAAAAATATAAAGTGCCTCCAAAAATTGCGATTGCAATTGTTGCGATGGAGTCGGGGTGGGGGAAAGGTGCCAATGCAACCATTCAGAATAATCCATTCAGCGTCATGGGGAATGCAACCATTCATGATTCAACTTTTCCAACAATAGAGGACGGCATTGTAGCCGGAATCAAAAACTTATATGACCTTTATATCTCAGAGGGTCTTAACACACCAGAGAAAATCGGGCCGAAATATGCTCCTTTCGGAGCATCAAATGATCCAACCAATCTAAATGCCAACTGGATTCCTGCCGTGAAACAGACCATCGGCACATTAAGTTCACCAGGAGACAGCACAGCCTCAGATAGTGATAAAGATGAGAAAGAAGAAACAGTTGATACTGACTGCGGTGATGTACCTGCAGGAATGACACTGGAAAAACTAAAGAAATATAATGGTAACTTACCTAAGTACAGTGGAAAAAGATTTGAACCTAATACCTATTCTTATCTACAGTGTACCTGGTATGTCTATAATCGACGTAAAGAATTAGGATTACCAGTTGAACTGACTTTTGGTAATGGAGCTGACTGGCCATCAAGAGCTAAAGCTCAAGGCTACAAGGTGGGTAAGAAACCGATGGTCGGAGCGATGGTATCGTGGCCGTATAATTCAATTCAGTTTGGTTCAACAACATATGGTCATATCGCATTTGTAGAGGCTGTTTACAAAGATGGAAGGATTAAAGTCAGTGAACATAATGTTATACCATTCACCTATGGTGAAAGAACTTTTCAGCCACCAAGTGATTTGACTTATATCTATTAGGAGGATAAGAAAATGAATGATAAAAAATATGTTGGACTACTTATGATTGTTTTGGGATTAGGTGTGATCGCTTTATTTCTGTACTTAAGCCAGGGTTCTAAGAATATTGAGAAAGAAAATGAAGAACTGAAAAAACAAATCCAGGATGTGAAGAGTGAAGAACTGAAAAAAACCTCTGCTAAAACTAATTCAGCTGAGACAGTTGAGCAGACCAATTTCGAAGATGTTAAGCAGGTATCAGAGAACTTTATTACACTCCTCTATACCTCTAACGTAGATACGAATGATAAGGATCGATACGAAGCCATCAAAAAAGTGGCGACACTTAATATAGCTGATGAATACTTCGGAGAGAAAAGAACCTCGCCAATTATTTATGATACAACAGTAGATGATTTAGAAATCTATAACGACACAGAGACATCAGGAAACAATGAGACCAAAACATTTGCGACTCTTTATCAGAATGTCAAAGATAGCAATGGAAAAGAAATATCGAACAGAAAAGTAGCAATGGAAATTACATTGATAAAAGAAAGTGGAACATGGAAAGTTAATAGCTTTGAACAGTTTGATGAAGCAAAAATTAAGAATGAGGAACCAGTCATCGAATAGAAAAATGAATTGATGAAAAATTTTTCAAACACTATGATCTTCTAGGAGGATGAAGAAATTGAGCCGACGCAGTAGCAGAGTCAGCAGAGGAAGTGTAGGACGAAGATATAAAATAATCATAGGTCTAATCATTGGAGCATACATTTTATTGTATGCTCTTAGTTTTTTTAACCAAGATAAGACGGACAATGCGATAACTCAGAAAAACAAAATGTATTTGTTAGGTGATTACGAAATTTATTTGTTAGACAAACAATACAATCCTGATTCACAGTTATTACTTACAAAATATTATTTAAAGCAGAAAGATGATAGCACGAACTATATTCCTTTGACTGAAAAAAACATTGAAGTCGAAACTAAGTTACAGGAAGACCTTACTATTAAACAGAAAAATAAAGTCATGATGCCTAATAAAAATTATCTCGTCATAGCGACAAAGGGTTTACCAAATAATCAGGGTATGATGAAGCTTGATTTAAAAATGAAAAGCGATGTAGTATCTCTTGATGATAAAAATACGATTTCAGCAAAGACAAGTTTCTATTTCGATACTGACCAAAAAATACAGAATAAGCATTTAGTCGTACAAGATGTGGATGCATACAAAGAGGAAGGTAAGGAATACCAAGTAAGTTTCATCAATAAGGACATCGATAATCTAGAGGCAACTATAGAGAAATTGGATCAGGAAAATATGAACGCCTATGAACAGATTGAGGTAGTCAAGGAGCAGTCCAAAGAACTGACAGGGGAGCAAAAACAGTCGGCTCTTTTAAAAATAGATGATTATAAAAATGAAATAACAGCAAATATAACGGAAATCAATAATATAAAAAAAGAAATACAGGTAAAGAAAAATGAAATCGATAAAATAAATATGAACCTAACAGTCTAAGATATTACCTAATTATTAATTTTAAGTACATGAGCATAAGGGAACCTGCTAGCACTTTGCCCTATCGGGCAATTTCGGCAGAGCCGAAAACGTGATAGTGTCGGCAGTGCCGACAGGTTCCATTGTATTGCATTTATACGTAATTAGTGCTAGCACAAAATGTGAAAATTACGTATAAAAACAATACATTTTTAGGAGCATTCGGTATAAATACCATACATTATTACGTATAAATTACGTACCATAATTTATACGTAATTTTATATACCGAAAAATACCATAACATTATAAGGGATGATAAATTATGAAAGATTTATACGTAAGAGGATTAGATGAAAGTCTTCATTTACAGTTAGAAGCTATTGCTAAAGAAAAGTCCATATCAAAAAATGAGCTTGTCATTATTATCATCAAGAGAGCTTTAATAGAGAATGAACTTGATGAAATAAATAGGTTAATTAAGAATCATATAAACGAACATAACAATACAGTTAATAGATTAATAGATGTAAATGCAGACATAGTAAAAGAACTAAATAATCTAAGCAATGTAATTAAACATTATATGGGGTGAGGAAATGGGATTAAAAAGAACATGGTATATAGATGAGGTCACCTTAGAATTATTAAATGAAGTTAAAATCAATAATAATTTTAAATCCATGAGTCAAGTGTTTGATCATTTACTTGAGATTGAAAAAAAATATAAAACACTTAAGGAAGAACCTCTTGATAAGAAATTAAAACATATTGATTACAATATAGAAATGATTTTGGAGATGGTCGCGTGGCAAGGTGACAAACTGGATGCCATACCTATAACGACTTATGAAGAAGGAATCAGCATGGCCTATAACAAGACAAAGGAAATCGTTGACAAAAAGATAGAAGAAAAAACAAAATCGAAACGTGAAATGAAAATGTTTGAATAGAGGCAGGTGAAGAAGTTGAGACCGGGTGTTGTTATGATTTCAAATTATGTAGTAGGGAGTAAGAAAAGTTATAGTGGCATCATAGATTACTACGAACGCTATGAAAAGAAGAATGATATAGAAAAAAATTTTCAGGTTGAAGATAGAGAAAGTTTATTTCTCGCTTATGAAAAAAAGACAGAGAGAATATCAGACAGTGAACGAAAAATAATTGAGTCCTTTGAATCTTACCGTGAGAAAGGTGGATCAGAGGACTTTATTTCTTTTGTTAAACAAAAAGATAACGAAAAGGAAGTCAGTTACGGAAACTATATTAACTATATGAATAAGAATGTAAAATCGTCTGGTCTATTTGGAGAAAAGTCAAACCATTTTTCATTTGAAGAAAAAATAAGAATGAAGATGGCATTTAACGAAGCTCAAGAAAACGGCAGTGTGCTTTGGGGTAATGTCTACTCATTTGATAACGAGTTTCTGAAAAAATATAAACTCATGGATGAGAAGACAGGTCATCTTAACGAAATCAAGATCAAGGAGGCCGTCAGAGAATCAATCAACACAATGATGAAGGAAGAGAATATTGATAAGTCAGCCACCTGGTGTGGAGAGATACATTATGATACAGACAATATTCATGTTCATACTTCTATTGTTGAAATGAAAAACACAAGACCTCTTGTTCAGATTGAGAAAATGAAAAAAGTTGGCAGTAAAGAATATGAACGGACTGGAGAGTATGAGTTACAGCCGAAGGCAAAACTGAAAAAGAAAACCCTGGACAAGATGAAGAGTACATTCGCAAATAAACTGATTGATCGGACACAAGACTTGCAACTTATATCAGACAGACGCTTTCAACTTCATCATGCGATTTCATTAGATAAAGATGACGTCAGACAGAAAAGAATTCTGGAGGTCATCAAAGAGAATCTTCCTGAGAACAAGGGTGACTGGCAGTATAACAATCGAAAACTGGATAATGTGAGACCCCTCATCGATCAATATACAGAGCATCATTTGAATAAGTATCACAAAAAAGAATTTGAAGAGTACAAAGGACTGCTTAACAAGGAAGAAGAGTACTACAAAGAAATATATGGTGAAGGAAAAGAAGACAGATACAAAGATTACTCAGCAAACAAATTAAAAGAATTAAAGACAAAGACAGGAAATGAGTTACTGAGAGAAATGAAGAAAGACGAAAAATCTATCAGCTATATAAGAAATACAGATATAGATGATCTAAAAATCCGGAAAGGAAAAATGAAACTGATAGATCGTGACAGTTACCATAAAAACTATAATCATTCAAAAGGAGAAGGGAGAATAAAATTTCATAAACCTATTCACATTCATAAAATCAATTATGCAGTGAAGACGACCTTGAGAAGTGAAAAGAGAAACAGAGAACTAGAGCATGAACATAATCAGTTACAACAAAATATTGAAAGAGACAGAATCAGACAGGAATATGAGCGTTAATAATCTCTACCGTAACCAACAACCCTAAAAGGATGTTGGTTTTTTCTTTGAAGGGAGGTGATTTAAATGTTAGATCAATGTCTTGTAATCGATACGACAGAAAAACAGAATGAACTGCTTGTCTTCAGTCCGATACTGGATAAAGAAATCGTTGTTACAGCTGATGAAGTAACAATGGATATCGTCAATGAAAGTGATGAACAGATTTTTCTTACAGTCGATGTAGAAAATAAACATGTAGTGGAGGAATAATCATGTCCTATAACAAAAAGAACTGGATGAAACAGAAAGAGGAAGAAAAGAAACAGTGGGCTAAAGATGCTGTGGAAAATATCAAGTTGTATGAAAGAAAGCCTGAAGATGTAAAAGAATATCTTAACTTTATGTCACGTATGCATAACTATTCTCCTCGAAATACGGCATCCATTCATGCACAGTTTCCAGGTGCAGGGTTTGTTGCTTCAAAAGACAAGTACAGAGAATTAGGCTTTGAGATACTGCCTGATCAAAAGGGAATCGACATCATGGTGCCGACACCAGTCAAATATTTCAAAGACGAAAACGGCAAACAAAAACAAGTGAAGTATGCCACACAAAAAGAGAAACAGTTGATCGCTGATGATAAACTACCGACCACGCAGAAAACGTTCTATTCACTCAAGCCTGTTTATGATGTCACGCAGACGAACGCTAAGCCTGAAGACTATCCTAAGATATATCCTAACGGCCGTGTTGAATTTGATGTCACTGATAAGCAAGTAGTCAAGAATATTCTTCTCGCCACTGAAAGATTTGTAGAGAGTAAAGGTATTCCTGTCAGAAGTGAAAACTACAGTCAGATCGGGATGGGGGCAGCCAAAGGATATTTTTCGCCTGATGCAAACAGAATATCATTGAATCAACTCAATACTGATACTGAAAACATGACAGTGCTTATACATGAAACAGCCCACGCTACCATGCACAAAGAGAACTCAAAAATGATAGACACACCAGTAAAGGAGTTTGAGGCTGAACTTACATCTTATATAGTGAATAAACATTTCGGAATAGATACTTCAGCATTTTCAAATGAGTATATCGCTCAGTGGACTCAAAACCTTACTAATGTAAAAGATGTTGAGTCTTCGTTGAAAAACATATCAAGAGCAACTACAGAAATAATAGAAGGGATTGAAGAGAATCTGGAACTAGAACAGGAAATCATCCGTGAAAGAAAAATGGATCAGACACTTGAAGATAGGAACGAAATCAGACTCACTCTAAGTGATTATAAGTACAATGACTATATGGGTATGATGGAAACCTATAATGATTTTTTCAAGGAAAAGTTTAAGACTGATAACATTCAGATTAAACAAGGAACTGAAATGGAATTGCCAGGACAGAAGGATTCTAGTTATACAGATAGAAGTTATCTAGTAATCGAGAACCAGTCCAATATGACAGGGAAAGACTTAGAGGCATTACAGTACAATGCATGGAAAGATATTGCTCTTGCAGAAGGAGAGCGATCAGGAAAAGATTTCAACATCAGTGCGATGTACCTGGTTGTTGCTGAAGATGACCATCTGACCATTGAGAACTCTATTGCAAAGTCCACTGATTTATCTTTAAAAGGACTCACAGGAGAAAAATTAGAGTTCTATAAGAAAACAATAGAAGTTTTTGATCATACAAACAATGGTATGACTATTGATAACTTAGATGTTGAAACGAACGAACCGATGTCATTTGAAGATTTCAGAAATCTGCATGAGGAGATTGATGAGATGCTGAAAGACTCAAGAGAAACTGATTATAATGCATTCTCTAAAAAAATTTCGAGCGAAAGAGTGCATAACCTAGATATTCCAGAAGACGTGAAAAGACGGGATTATATCATCAATGAAATGGTTGCAGAAAGTCAGTCTCTCTCAGATATTAAGAATGAGCTTGAGTCGTACTATGGAATGCCGTCAGATGAACAAATAAAAAACAGTGAAAAGCTGAATAGGGCATATGATCGTTCAGAAGAGATAGATATCAATCTCACGATTCTGAAACATAGTGATGTACCAGAGTATTATCAGCAGGTTTTGAACGTAGATAAGGCAATTACACATATCAATGAAAATTATCCAGAAAAAGCAGGTATTGAGCTAGAAACTGAGAATTTGAATGATGCTGTCATTGTTGTTTATGGAGCTGACGGTAAAAATAATAGACTTATTGATATCAACTCTTTAAAATCACAAGAGATGAAACGAGACATCCCTTCAGAAAAACTTGAAGTACTGGGTGGTAAGATTGGAATCGATAAAGAAGGGATATTTAATCAACCAATCATCCATCTGCCTGATGAAGACCGAGTGACAACACTAAAAGCATTTTCATCTGAACTGAATAGAAAAAACAATCAACTAGACCATTTTAAGTATGAAATATATACAAAAAATGAAGAGCCGTTGTTTAAAGGAGTGTTCAGTAAGGACAATGACAAGTCATTCATTGATACAATCAAGCTCGATGCAGAGAAGAATAATAAGACAAATGAATTAAACGAAGGATTTAAACAGATTAGAGAAATTGGTCAGCGACAAGATCGTGGTAAGGGCATGGAACTGACAAAAAATCCAAGAGGATAATGCTCAAAAGGATTGGCATATTGCCGATCCTTTTATTTACATGATTATCCTAAACTTAAAGGAGAGAGATAAAATGAAAACAATCATTATTGCAGAAAAACCAGATCAGGCTCGAAAATATGCTCAGGCTTTGGGACAAGGAAAATCAAAACAGGGCTACATTGAGGTTGAAACAGATGTTTTCCCAGGAGAAGTTAAGATCACCTGGTGTATCGGCCATCTTGTGCAACTCAGTGAACCTTCAAAATATGATGACAAATATAAGAAGTGGGAGTTAAAAGACCTTCCATTTTTACCTCAGCATTACAAGTATGAAGTAAACAGCAGTGTCAGATCGCAGTTCAATGCAATCAAGGAACTTTTAAAAAATTTAAGTCCACAGGATCAGATTGTTATTGCGACAGATCCCGACCGTGAGGGCGAGGCCATCGCCTATTACGTATTAAATCAGCTAAAAGTCCGTGATGTTAAGATAAAACGGTTATGGGCGAACACGCAGGAGCCGGGAGAACTCAAAAAATTTTTCCGGAACCTCAGAAATGCCAGTGAGACATACAACTACTATGTGGAGGCAGAATCAAGAGGAATCAGTGATTATCTCGTTGGCATGAACTTCACACGGATGGTAACAATCCTCCTGCAGAACAAGGGAATCAGAACACAGGGAGCATTTTCAGTAGGACGGGTTCAGACTCCTACCTTGTTTATGGTCTATAATCGTGAGAAAGAGATAGAGAACTTTAAGGAGAAAATCTTCTTTGACTTGGTGGCAGATGGAGAGAAAGACAGCAGACCCTATCAGCTGAAAAGTAAAATCAAACTGGACAGTCAGGCTGAATTACAGCAGTATATCACTGATCATGGTCTTGAAGGTGTACCTGGTAATGTAAAAGAAGTGAAGATAGAGGATAAAGCAAAGAAAGCTCCTAAACTTTTTAAACTTGGGGGAATCCAGAAAGTCGGTAACAATAAATGGGGCTACAGCTTAGATACAACGCTGAAGCATGTTCAGTCTTTATATGACAAAGGTTTTCTATCATATCCACGAACTGACAGTAATCTGATTACAACATCAGAGTTTGAGTATCTGAGAAACAATGTAGAGAACTATAAATCACTCCTTAATCTTGAATTCAATGTCGCATATACAGAGCCACGTAAGACATATGTAGACAATGATAAGGTACTTGAACATTATGCTATTATTCCGACTAAAACGATTCCGACATCTGAACAATATTCAAAGCTATCACAAGATGAAAAAAACATCTATGAGGCAGTGGTCAAGCAGACAATGGCTATCTTTGCAGACGACTATACTTATAAGCAGACGAAAGTAACAGTAGATGTTAGAGATGTTGAATTCTTTGTGACAGGAAACACACCAGTGAATTCAGGATGGAAAAATCTCAGTAATGAGGATGAAGAGAAGGAAGAATCATTACTACCGACTTTCATCCAGGGCGAAGAATTATTATTGAGCATCTATGGTAAGGAAGGGAAGACAAAACCACCTGCATATCTCACTGAGGCTTCACTCGGTGGAGAAGGTGGACTGATGGAAACGTGTGGTAAAAAAGTGGAAGATGAAGAAATGAGAGAATATCTTTCTGCAGGTATCGGTACACCTGCCACTCGTGGAGCGATCGTAAAGAATCTGATTGATAAGGACTATCTTACAGTAGATAAGAAAAAACTGAGAACAACATCTAAAGGACGTATTCTATGTGAAGCCCTCGAAGGTTCGTTAATTTCAAGTGCTGAAATGACTGGTGAATGGGAAGAAAAGTTAAGTGCCATTTCAAGAGGTGAAGTACAGAAGAATGAATTTATAAAAGGTATCTCAGAATATATCCAGGTATTCTATAAAGATTTACCAGGACTGATTAACACTAATGTAAAATCAGAAAATATAGCTCAAGTCACTCAGGATTCAACTTTAGGGCTATGTCCGAAATGTGAAAAGCATCACGTCAAACATATTAAGACAGCAAAGTACGACTTCTATGCATGCGAAGATCGTACATGTGGTTTCTCTATAAATGGTTCGATTGCAGGCAAAAAACTTTCGGAGACAAACATCAAACAGTTGCTCAGTAAAAAACAGACAGGCGTCATAAAAGGCTTTACTGGAAAAAAAGGAAAGTTCGATGCCTCACTTATCCTGAAAGACGACAACAGTGTAGACTTTGACTTCAGCAGGAAATGACTAAAACTGATCTAATATTAGATCAGTTTTTTATTTATCAGTGTAATGGAGGGAAATATGAAGACTAAAATAAAATGGATAGTTATTGGAATCGTCCTCTTAATATCTATACAGTTCTTTTTCGCAATATATTTTAATCTCTTAGGTGTAGGAGGAACAAACACATCAATTGAGAAAACGAAAAACATATTGAGACATCCTGAAATGATGTTAATTCCTATATTAGTAGCTCCTACTATAGAAGAGTTTGTATTCAGGTTTCTTCTTTATAGAAAAAATCTGACAGAACCTTATGGGACTATAACAGCTATCATAAGTTCAATATTGTTCGGGTTCGTTCACGGCCAGTCAATGAGCCTGACAGTTCCTCTTATACTTAATGGATTAATTTATTGCCATATATATAAGAAAGGGGATAGCATATGGGTCTCAATAATCACACATGGCCTTTATAACGCTGTGATATTAGGCATACTGATTCTGACACAAATTATCAAAATATAATATTAAGGAGAATAAAATGAGTGAATTGGAAATACAAAAAAAACGATATGCAGTCAAAAAAGCTAAGAACAGGCTCATTAAGATAATACTGATGTGTATCTTACTAGTGGGATTGATACTTTGTAGTAGTCCATATATCATGAACCATGTAGTTATGCCGTACTCAATTGAAAAAGCCAATCAATCAGCATTAAAAGTGGATGCAGATCAGATAAAAGCAAACAGGGAAAGGATAGCGAAAGGTTATAACAGTTCAGATATACATGGAAGTAACTCACAAGAATCACAATCACAGAGTGAAGACTATAATAAATCAGAGAATGACTACGACAGTCCATCAGATGATTCAAATATCAGCTACAATCCAATGAATATAAAAAGTGTGGATAGGGTGCCGATAGATGCTGAAGTCAATCGTAACTACCTTGTCAGTCAGCTTGTTATTCCTTCAGTAGGATTAAATATACCTGTTTTAGAGGGTCTAACAAACGAAAATTTAAATGTAGCATCAGGGACTATGAAGCCAGGACAAACACCGGGAAAAGGCAACTATGCGATTGCAGGGCATCACATGCTTGATGAAAACTTATTATTTACACCGTTAATGAGAGTGCAAAAATTTGATAGTGTCTATCTTACGGATAAAGAATATGTATATGAATATGTGGTAACTGATACATTTATAGTGCCACCGACAGAAGGCCAGGTTATCGATGACAGTCAAGGTGAAGGTATCATCACATTGATTACATGTTCGGATCCTGCAGGAACAAACAGATGGATTGTCAGAGGCAAGTTTATGAAGAGCTATCCAGTCGATAAAGCAAATCAGGAAATCAAAATGGCGATACAAATATAAAAGGAGACATCATTTTAAATGATGCCTTCTTTTTTTATTGGAGGAAAATAGGATGACAAACAAAAAGAGAGGCAATGAAAATCAGGTTCAAGATATGGCGGTTCAAAGAATGAGCAATGAGGAAATTGAAAAGATATATTCAAAACGAAAACCGTTGCCGAAAGAACTTATAGAGCAAGCTAAAGCAGTCCCTTTATTAGACTACCTTGATAAAAAGGGAGAAATGTATAAGCACTCAAGCAGAGGGACTTATGAACTCATCGAACACGATTCAATGAAGATTACTCCTTCAAAGGATGATGCGTTCAAATGGTATAGTCGTGATGTAGGAGGACATGGATCAATCCAGTTTGCAATGAAGTATTTTGACATGGATTTCCGTTCAGCAGTCAGAGATGTTGTAGAAAGTGTAGATATGATGATTTCACCTGTCAAGTCTAAGGAACGTACTGTAGAGAACGAAAAACCATACGAATTTGAGCCTGATAAAATGAGCAGAGAAACTTCAGTGACAGAAAACTATCTAATAAATAAGCGTGGGCTTAACGAAGAACTTGTAGAAAAGCTGATTGCTAAAGGTATGATCCGTGAAAAAGTCAACGTCATCAATAAGGAAAAAGACAATGAGATGATCTTTCATAATACTGCATTCTTATGGCAGAGGAACGGCCAGGTCATCGGTCATGAGGAAAGAGGAGCAGGTAAAGGAAGTACCTATAAAGGCATTGCACCTGGTGTACCAGAGAATAGAGGATTTGTCGTTACCTTCGGTAAACCTGATAAAGTATTTGTCTTTGAATCCACCATAGATGCGTTATCTTATGCAAGTATGTATCCGACCCCTAACAGCCGTTTTATCTCGATGAATGGTGTAAAAGAGAGAACCATGTATCAGGCCATAAAAGATATAGAACAAGATACAGGAAAAGCACCCGATCATGTGGTGATCTGTACGGATAATGACAAGGCAGGAAAGGAGTTTGCTGATAGATACTGTCGAAATGTCGAACTTGGCGGAAAAACAATTCAATTTCATCAGTCATCTCCTCCTGCTTTAGAAAAGTCTTTTATTAAAGAGGAACAGAAAATAGATGAAGTTATAGAGTCATTTAAGAAATATGATGGTATAGGTCGAGATTTCTCCCTGGATTCTAAAGAAATTAGTATCAAAAAGAATGCGATCAATCACTGGATATTCAGGAAAGACGATCGGGAAATGAAGATGACTGAAAACATGACGACAATTGAGGAAAAGAAACTTAAAAGTTTCCTGGGAGACACAGTGATGGAAGTCTCATATAAAGAAGTTACAAAAGACTGGAATGAGGTTCTGATGAAGAGTAAACAGGATGGACTCACTATTAGACAGCCTCTATTCACTCCACAAACAATTGAAAAAAATCCGATTAGTCGTAAAGAGGATATAGAACGATGAGCATACAGATTGAGTTCATATCAATCATTATTGTTCTACTTCTTCTTATACAAAAAATGCTGTAGAACTCGCTAAAGCGACAGGGGTTATATTATGTGGCAGAAATGACATCATCAGGATAAAAGAAAGAATCAAATAGAATATATGCTGTCATCTTCGTTATAATGGAGAAAAAGCACGGAGGAGACATCATGAAGGTAGGTTATCTTAGAAAATCCAATGATATTGATGATTACAGATACCAGAAGAGAAAGATCACTAATCAAAATTGTGACAAAGTAATCGTGGAAGAATTTGAAACGCAGTTTGACTACGAAAACTCAGCCCTTAAAAAAGGGCTGAGTGAAATGAAACCAGGAGATATCCTGATCATAGAGACTTTTAGAGCATTAGGGCTCACTCTTTTACAGGCACTGCCCTTCTTAAATGAACTTGAGGAACGTCAGATTGACCTGAAAATACTTGATATCAAGATTAATACATCACATAAGCACGGAGAATTATTTGAGTTAATCAGGTACCTGCAGGAAAGTGATCGCATTATCAACAACGAGAAACTGAGATTATCCGGCACAATCAGAAAAAAGAAGAAGACTGCTGGAGCAAAAGGCCTGAATCAAGCTGACATTGATAAAATTATCAGCCTTAGAAAACAGGGAAAGACACTGGAAGAAATTGTAGATATAACAGGTAAGAGTTTTGCAACTGTACAGAAGTATACGAAATCCATTGCCGTTCAGACTGGTCTATCCCAGGAAAAAATTGATGAGATTATAAGGCTTAAGAAGGAAGGGAAAAAGTTAGTTGAAATCGCAGAGATTGCCGGGGTCGGTTATAAAACAGCTCAGAAATATGCAAGGTCTGTAAATATACAAGGACGTAAATTACCTACAGCTAAAATAAACAGTATCAAGAAATTGAGAAAAGAGGGTAAGTCCTATGCCGAGATAGCAGAAATTGCCGGGGTCACGAATACTACAGCCCATAAATATGCAAAAAATGTTAAAATATCAGAGGATTGAAAAATACTAAAAATTTATAATGAGTATTTATGTATAAATGCATATTAAAAATTGTTTTAAACATAAAAAAATCGTGCTATCATAAATTAACAGAAGATTTAGTTCTATCCATAATTGGGGATGTGATAGCAGATGAGTCATGTTGGTAAAAGAATTCAAAAATACAGAAGAGATATCTCAATGTCGCAGTATGAACTGGCAGCCAATATATGTTCTCAGAGCAATATCAGCAAAATAGAAAAAGGTCTATATACACCGAGTCTACATATACTCTCGTTATTAGCTGACAGGTTAAATATTCCAGTCGAGTATCTATATAGTGACACAAGTGCAATCCGTTTTGAACACATCAAGAGTATGCTTTACATGTATCTGGAAGAACAAAAATATGAAGATATCAGTGATATAGTAGATTTTTATCCTGAGTCATATAAATCAAAATATGAGAAGAAATTTATAATCTGGATGAAAGCTATATCGTATGACATAGTTCATCATAACAGACGTCAAGCAATTGATTATCTGAAAAAAGCAGAGAATATTCATCCGGAAGTAGAGGACAGTGAACTAGAAATAGGAATTCTTAATCTGAAGACTATTGTCTATAGAGATACTTTAAGTTGTGCAGAAATGGAAGAAATATATAAAGAAGTCTTTGATAAAATAGTGGATAGTAATATAAGAGGTAAAATCACAATAAAGATGTTATTGTCAATGTCTACATATTGCTACCACAAAAAATTATTCAAAAAAGTAAAAGAATATTCAGGCTATGCAATACAACTTTTAAATCATAGTCAAAATATGTATTTATTGGACTATCATTTGTACAATCTGTCTTCTGCGTTGTATTATTTAAATATACAGGATGATATGGCCGAACAACAGTTAGAAACAGCTAAAGCTCTAGCGATCTATAATGGCAATTCAAAATTGCTAGAAGTGATTAATGAGTTTCAGAATAAAATCACTTTAAAAGGAGTATCAGCATGAAAAAATCACTGGCTATCAAGACAGTCACAAGTTTATCAATTATCTCAGGAATTGTGATCACATATGCGTTCAGACCGCCACCAGATGTATATTTCATCATGTTAGATATTTTTAAGTGACAGAAACAACCTTATAATTTGGGTTGTTTTTTTATTAAATTTACATTTTTTAAATATATGATACCTATATAGGTATCTTTTTGTAGTTATCTACAATATAATGATAAGGGGTAAATTTTTATGACACTCTATTGTATCTATAGCTATCACAAAGATTTAATTGAAGTGAAAACATTGAATATTTTAATGGAAAATAAAAATTATTATATCTTTGATTATGATGATCTTGAGATTGATCAGGTCAGAAAAAGTATGATGAATAAGATATGGAATTTCAAGCATCAGATTGGATCAGCTATTTTCACTGATGAGAAACATCAATTAAACTCGAACATGGAGATAATGACAAAAAAGGAGATACTGAATATTAAAAGAAAGCAACAAGAACTGATTGATTATAAGCAGAAAGTCAAAGATTTTATCAGTCACTATGGTAAGACTCAATAACTTGAGAAGACATTCAATTTAGGTGAAAGAAAATGCATGAAAAAGACTTAAAGCAGTGGATTGAAGAGAATATAGTAAGATCAACAGACGGCCATCTTATTACTGGACAATCTCAGGAAGGATTTAAACAGAGTGTCAGGAGAGGATTTATCAAGCCATATATCAAGCTCAACCGAAATCCTCATTCCAATAAAGCGACACATCTCTATCTGAAGGAAGACCTAGAATTGTACAAGACACAACTAGCGAAACGTAATACTGAAAATTCATAATAAAATGAGAGGTTGATAATCATGATGACTAAAAAGAAGACGTTATCAATGGAGCAGTTAAAAGACCTGGGACTTGCAAGTTTTTATGGGGCAATTGATGGTGCAAAATTCAGAAAGTACGCTGAAGAACAGAGTGCAGCAGGATATGAAGTTACGATTGAAGATAGTATGAAAGAAGACTATAATCTTCTGGATAACGATCCTGTTATATATAATGAAGAAACTATTCGACAGAATGTGCAAATAATCAAAGAAGATGTTAAAGACCTTTCAGTTTATAAGGAGTATTAAATAATAACCACTACAACTACCATTACAGATGGGAATATTGTTCTGAATATTAAAATATATAATAATATATTTTAATAAATAAGTGTACAGAAACTCTCCATTTTCTGTACACTATTTTTTTTATACAATTTAGTCAGATTTAATCCAAATTTATGTGCAATAACTCATCTTTTAATCTATGTTTGATAACCTATAGAATTATAAGATATAATACATTTGAAGGAGAGATGAGACTGAATGAAAATTGGATATGCAAGAGTATCAACTGGATTACAGAATTTGGATTTACAAAATGATAGTCTTGAGAACTATGGATGCGAAAAAATTTTCACTGATAAAATGAGTGGGGCAAAAAGTCAGCGACCTGGACTTGATCAGGTTATTGAATTTGCCCGAAAGGGAGATACAGTCGTAGTTTGGAGATTAGACCGGCTCGGAAGGAATATGGAGGACCTGATTTCCATCGTCAATGCATTGAATGATAGAGGAGTGAGTTTCCACAGCCTCCAGGAGAATATCACAATGGACCGGTCAAGTTCAACTGGTCAGTTAATGTTCCATCTGTTCGCAGCTTTTGCAGAATTTGAACGTAATCTCATATTAGAAAGATCAGCAGCAGGAAGAGTGGCTGCCAGAGCAAGAGGGCGCCTCGGTGGAAGGCCTGAGAAGTTTAATGACAGCGATATCCAGCTACTTAAAACGTTAGTTGATAATGGAACGCCTATCAAGACCATTGCAGAAAAGTGGAATGTATCAAGATCTACCATCTATAGATACCTAGAAAAAGAAGAAACTCAGTCTAAAAGCTAAATGTAGACTGAGTTTCTTCTATTGTAATAGTCATTTCAAAGTAACGATAATGTTGCAATATAAAGGATAACTTTGTCTTTGTACTCATCTTAATTATATTTAAATTTATAGGATAGAAAATAATTATCTTTATTTTAATAAAAAAATCATTAATCTCATATTTTTTTCGTTATTTTAAAATAAATATCAATAATCATATCATTTTTTCAAGTTTTGATATATTATTTATAAAAGGAGGTTTTAAAATGAAAAAATCTGATGTTTTAGATCTAATTAAATATCATATAGAAAATAATGATGCTTCATTTAGAACAACAGCGTATAAAATAGCTGAGTCATTTGACAATTCAGGTGATATACAACTTGCAGAATTTGTGTTATCGCAACTTTCAGGTTATGATTTTCTTTCACCTCAAGAAGCTATTACTTTAACAAGAACAAGTAATTCCAAAAAAATTACCAATAAAGTGGAAAAACAAATAGATAACAATGACTCTCTTTTATTACCACAATCTATTACAAATGATATAAGTGGTATAATCAATAGTATAAAATATAATAGAGGACTAAATTCCTTCCTATTTTATGGTGAACCCGGTACAGGAAAAACTCAATCAGTTTTTCAAATTTCTCGAATTTTGAATATTAAAATTAAGATTATTAATTTTAGCTCTATCATTGATAGTAAACTTGGACAAACTTCAAAAAACTTAAATGAAACATTTGAAGAATTAAATTCATTATTTGAACCAACTATTGTTCTTTTTGATGAGATTGATGCATTAGCTATGAACCGGATAGATATGAACGATTTAAGAGAAATGGGAAGAGTTACAACTACGCTGATGAATGGTTTGGATAGAATAAATGACAATATTTACATTTTCGCAACTACAAATTTGTATAATCATTTAGATAGTGCTTTAATTAGAAGATTTCAGGTAAAAGTTGATTTTAATAGATATACAAAAGATGATTTAAATGATATTGCTACTTCACTTTACGAAAAATATTTTGAAAAAACTACTGATCAAAGTAAGGAGATAATTTTATTTAATAAAATTATAAATTTATATGAAAAAATTCCATATCCTGCTGATTTAAAAAACTTAATAAAAGTTGCATTTGCCTTTTCAGAGAAAGACGATAGATATAGTCATCTTAAAATTTTATACACAAATATACTAGACAGTATAGGTGGCAAATCATTATCAGAAATTAAAAAACGAGGATTCAAATATAGTGAACTAGAAAAAATTACAGGTATTTCTATCAGTACTCTATCTAGAGAGGTAAAAAAACATGAATGAATTACTAGGTTTAAGAGGAAGTATTCAATCTCAACCTTATGCAACAAAGCAGCCTAGAAGTCGAAATGTAAATACTGATCAGTGCTTTAATCTTAACAAGTTTCAAGTATTAATCGAGCAACTTAAAGATATTTTATTATTTTGGGAATCACAGGAAAGAATTTTTGAAAATATTTTTATAACTATTAGGTATGTAGATCTTATATCAAAATCGAGAAGATCACGGATAATATTAGCTGAAAATAATAATAGTTATACGCATGAGACTGTAGTTGGAGTTAAATTTTCAGATGATTTAAAGAAAAAACATGAAATAACTCATTATGTGCCTATTGAATACCTAAGAGTAAGTATCAAGAAATTAGAAGATGCATATAAAACATATACTACCTATATTAATGAAAGTATAATCAATCAGGAAGTCATATACAATATCATTAATCAAATTTATGACATTGACTATACTGAATCAGTATTAAAAAGAACTTCTTTTTCAGAAATATTAGTTGATATAGCTAATATCGAATGTTTTTATGTAGAAAATCAACAGATTGAAAATATAGAAACTCACATAATATCCTTTTATCAAACTGAATATGAGATTAACAAGTTACTCAATTCTTTAGATATTCCATATGGGCAATATAGAGTTTTAGATACTAATACCATTTGGGTAACTCCTGATGCATTAGAGAAAATACTAAACGTAACTCCTTATATCATTTCCATGGCTGTTGTAGACATAAGTAACTTCGACAATTATAGTGATAACGAAATAAATTCTTTTTCCCCAATTAGTATTCCAGCCCCTAGTGATGAACCGACAATTGGTGTGATTGATACTCATTTCGATAAAACTGTTTATTTTTCCGATTGGGTTGATTATCGAAATATGATTGATCCTAGTATAACATTAGAACCTAAAGACTATAATCATGGTACTGCAGTAAGCTCTATTATTGTAGATGGTCCTTCATTTAATAGTGATTTAGAAGATGGATGTGGCAGGTTTAAGGTTCGTCACTTCGGGGTAACAAGTGGCGAAAAGTTTAGTGCTTTTATCTTGGCTAACATGATTAAAAGAATAGTTATGGATAATAAAGATATTAAAGTATGGAATTTATCGCTTGGCTCAGATAAAGAAATTAATAAAAACTATATTTCTCCTATTGCTGCTATTTTAGATGAACTGCAAGCAAATTTAGATGTCATATTTATTGTAGCAGGTACAAATGATGCTGGAAATACAAAAAGTAAATTAATAGGCTCGCCAGCAGATTCATTGAATTCAATAGTAGTAAACTCAGTATCCAAAGAAAGAAAAATAGTTGATTATAGCAGACACGGTCCAGTTTTATCTTTCTTTAATAAACCTGATATTAGTTATTATGGAGGGACAAGTGGAGATGAAATAATTGTCTGTAAACCTTTAGGGGAAGATCGAGTCACAGGAACTTCTTTTGCAGCGCCATGGATTGCAAGAAAAATAAGTTATCTAGTTGATATCTTAAAACTCCCCAGAGAGGTAGCCAAAGCATTAATTATTGACTCTGCAGTGCCTTGGGAATCCAATGATGAAGATATTAATACTATGGGATATGGGATTGTACCTATAAAGATTGAAGAAATTGTTAAAGGGAAGAATGATGAGATTAAATTCTATATCTATGATCGAGTAAGAGACTTTTATAATTATTCCTATAATATTCCTGTACCGTTAGATATCGCAACGAATTGTCACCCTTATTATTCCAAGATAGCTTTGGCCTATTTTCCTCGCTGTTCTAGAAACCAAGGTATAGATTATTCAAATACTGAATTAAATATTAAGTTTGGTAGAATGGATGATAAATCAAAGGTGAAAAGTTTTAATAAAGATAGGCAATATGAAATTGGGGCATATACTACAGAAGAAGATGCTAGAAGTGAATTTCGAAAATGGGATAATACTAAAGTGTTAAAAGAAAAAATCACAACTAACAATAAAGGTCTACAAAAACTTTCAAATGGTAATTGGGGATTTCGTATTTCTGCAACAGATAGGTTGAATAACAATAATGCATTAAATCTGAACTATGGGCTTGTAATTACATTAAAAGAACGTAATGGAAAAAATAGAATAAACAAGTTTATTAATGATTGTCGAGCACGGCAATGGATTGTAACACCTATTACTATTGAAAATCAGTTAGAAATTCAAAACTTAGCAAATCAAGAAATAGAATTTGATATATAAATTTCTATAAATGAAAATAAAGATGCTATAAAACTATGATTGGTATAGCATCTTTATTTTAGTTTACATAAGATATCTTATCGGAAGTTATACCTGTTGATATAATTTTTGAATTATGTAATTTTAAAAAAGATGATGCAATTATTGCATCATCTTTTTTAATTAAGAAATTATTAAAAGTTTTATACCTTGTAAATCCGTTGCTAACTAATTTTTATTATTTGTTAGTGCATAAATTTTATCTCTGACAAAATCTATACTATTGTCTTCTATCATGTCATAGTCAGGTTCATCGATGATAGAAATAAATTCTTTTA
>CAACWR010000091.1_pt1 | contig 21726 bp, 24 predicted proteins | sample 2275701 | NCBI WGS metagenome assembly CAACWR01 (sample SAMEA5312467, study PRJEB27640) | indoor metagenome | biome: indoor environment; feature: uncontrolled; material: polymer concrete tiles wood | place: Germany | collected 2014-07-07
AATCCTAAATCAGGACTGGAGACGTACTTCTTAACATTCGAAGAGGGTGCACGTCTAGAGTTAATGACGCGTCCAGATATGGGAGAAGATCATGAAGGGTTATGGCATCTCGGTTACACACACCTTGCGATGAGCCTCGGCAGCAAGCAGGCAGTGGACGAGTTGACAGAGCAGCTCGTGATGAACGGTTGTGCACTTGTCAGCCCACCACGGATTACTGGGGACGGCTATTATGAGAGCTGCATCAAAGATCCTGAAGGCAATCAAATTGAATTAACGGTATAAAAAAGAGGATGCAGCCGCATCCTCTTTACATGATAATCACTTGAACCACTGCTATTTAATCATTGATCCCCCATTCTATCGACATCTATGTTTTAATAGTAGTACCTAACAGAAAAAGGAGATTAAATGATGAATTTAGGAAACTTTTCGTTAAGTCTGGAAGTGAAGGATATTCATGCTTCACTGGAATTTTATAAAAAGCTCGGCTTCAAGCAGATCATGGGTGACCTCAATCAGAAGTGGTGTGTCGTCAAAAACGGCGACTGTACGATTGGACTCTATCAAGGGATGTTTGATAGTCATATGATGACCTTCAATCCAAAATGGATGTCGAATTTCCAAGAAGACAAAGACGCCCCGGATATCCGTGACATCGAATCTCAACTGCGCGCTGAGGGGATAGAACCGTTGAAATCATTTGAATATGATACAACTGGGCCTGCTCACTTTGTCATTGAAGATCCCGATGGTCACACCATTATGTTTGAACAACATTTATAGACTGACTCAGGAGTGGTAATATGTTGTATTTAGTCATTGCTTTATTGATCGGGGTCGGTATACCTGTACAGACAGCGATCAACTCACGGTTGCGGAGTTATGTGCTGTCTCCTTTCGTCGCATCCTTCATTTCATTTTCGACGGGGATGCTGTTCCTTGCGATAGTCACACTGGTGACTAAACAGACGCTGCTCTTCCCTAAAGAGCTGTTCACTTCACAACCCGCATGGATCTGGATAGGCGGGTTGCTCGGTGTCGTTGCACTGACAGGCAATATTCTGCTGTTCCCTAAACTCGGTGGTGTCCAGACGGTGCTGCTGCCGATTATGGGGCAGATACTGGCAAGTATGCTGATCGATAGTTTCGGATTATTCAATTCACCGGTCCAGCCTTTCACACTGCTCCGCGGCATCGGTATAGCGGTGTTAGTACTCGGTCTCATCTGTATTGTACTGCTGCCCAATATGATGAGCCGCAGAACATCCCATGAACCATCCACTGAAAACAGTAAGCTGCCGTATCAATTATTCGGTATTGGTGCCGGGATGTTAATGGCAACTCAAGCTGCAGTCAACGGCCATCTTGGCAGCGTCCTGAATTCACCCATTCATGCAGCCTTTATCTCATTTTTAGTGGGTATGATCGTATTGTTCATCTTAGTGACAGCCGTCTTTAGAAAGCTCAGTAATGTCAAACTGGCATTTGGCTCCGGCAAACCTTGGTGGATTGTCACCGGAGGACTTCTCGGTTCCATGTTTGTCATGGGGATGGCCGCATTAGTTCCTGTTATCGGAACAGGGATGGCAGTCATTCTCAGCTTATTCGGTCAAATTCTATGCAGCCTATTGATTGACCGCTTCGGTCTACTCGGTGCTAAGAAGACAACGATTACACCAGTACAGCTGCTAGGCATTGCCTTGATGGTCGTCGGTGTCATACTTGTAGAATTGTTCTAAAAAACTGACTCCTTTTTTATATTAGAAGGATTCAGTTTTTTGGTTGCTGCAGAAACTGTTCGAGCTTCGCTTTGTCTTTACTCATGTCTTTCACTTTCATCTTCAGCTCTTTGTTCAATGATTTTTCTGTGAATCGATATGTTTTCTCAGGTGATTTCACTTCTACATAGGACAAGTTGCCGATTAATCCTACTGCCAGCGCACTGATACGTTCGGCTGTCTCCTTGCTGAACTGGTCTGTAATATTACTGTAACTGACGGTCAGGCCGTAAGAATCAGTGGTCGTATGGAGTTGTATCGTATAATCACCAAGCTCTCTTGCGCCTGCTTCTCCTAGAATATTGATGACTGCACTGTTATTTCCGACATGCCCTGACTTCCAGTCCCATAATGTATCTACATTGGCTGCCTTAATGTCACTGCATCCTGCAAGTATCACTACGACAACAAGACTACTCATCATTCTCTTCATACGCCCGTCCCCTTATATTGATTTCATTATAACGGCTGACCTGTTATGACAGCAATTTTTAGGACATCAAAACATTTCGTTTAATAATTCCGTTGTATCGTGTACCATAAAAGAAATGAAATGAAGGAGGGCACTCATGTCGAATCAGACAAAAGGCATACTGCTGATTATATGCGGTACCATATTTTGGGGGACCGGCGGCACAGTGGCTGAAATACTGTTCAAAGATTATGGTCTTATCGTCAATGATTACGTCAAACTGCGGTTGCTCGTCAGCGGTGTATTGCTGCTCATACTGGCATCTATTAGAAAACAGCCGGTCATCGCACCATTCAACAATAAAATCACGGCGCTTCAGATGGTCATCTACGCCATTTTCGGCATGCTTGCTGTCCAGTATACTTATATGGCATCCATTCAAGCAGGTAACGCTGCTGTCGCTACACTCTTACAATATCTAGCACCAGTAGTCATTCTTATGTTTGCTGTGTTGATGAGAAAAAAACCATTTAAATGGCAGGACCTGCTGATCGTCACAGTGTCGATGTTCGGAACTTTTCTGTTGTTGACAAACGGCAGTCTGAAATCATTTGAAGTAGCATCTTCTGCTGTCTACTGGGGTCTGCTCAGTGCGATCGCTGCTGCATTCTATATTATGTACGCCGGCAACCTCTTCAAACATGCACCGTCGCTTGTCGTGGTCGGCTGGGCCATGCTGATCGGTGGAATAGTCATGAGTATGATCGACCGCAGCTGGTCATTTAACTTTCTTTCGCTTGATAGCCGTGGTTATGTGTTGTTATCCATTTCCATCATTGTCGGGACGATGCTTGCCTTCTGGCTGTATCTTGAGAGTGTCAACTACATACAAGCTGAAATCGTCGCCCTGCTCGGCTGTCTGGAACCATTGACCGCGGTCATACTCAGCGTCATCTGGCTGAATGCATCATTCGGTCTCATGCAGTTCATCGGCATGCTGATTATCTTCGGTATTGTCATCTATTCCTCTATCCGGCAAGACACTAAAACATCCTGAAGATTTCTTCAGGATGTTTAGGCTGCTATTTCTTTTTATCGTTCTGCGGTAATGTATTATGAAGTGATTCAGGAGGATTTTTAAGTTCAGGTACTTCGCCTTCAAAAGGAATCTTCTCTACATATTTGAATTCACCATCTCCTGCTGGCGTTGTGCCTTCTGCCCATGAGCCGAGACTGCTCTCTTCTGAGCTGGCAGAATGGTTGTATAATGAGAATGCAATGTCTGTACGTTCTTTTGAACGGTCAAATGTCGAAGGAACAATTTTACCTTCAGCTGCTTCAAGTTCAGCGATCGCCTGCATCCACAAGTTCTGGTGGAAAGAATCGCGGGCAATCAATACGGCAAGCATATCTTTCAGGCCAGGATCGTCAGCCATCTCGTAAATACGTACAGCCTGTATTCTACCTTGAGATTCAGCGTTTAAGTTGGCACGGAAATCAGCCAGTAAGTTGCCACTTGAAATAATATAGCTGCCCATCCATGGGTTGCCGACGCTGTCAGCTGGACGCGCGTTTAAGCCTGAAACAATCGCATGCTGCGGATTCATCCCTGCTAAAATCGAGCCGACTACTGGATCTTTCGCTGCAGATTCCTGATGCTTAATATCAGTACCTTCCAGCAGGCGTCCTACCATTGTTGCCAGCATTTCAATATGTCCTAATTCTTCAGTACCGATATCAAGCAATAAATCTTTGTATTTTTCATTGCCTTTACGGACGCCCCATCCTTGGAACAAATACTGCATCGCTACGCTCATCTCACCAAACTGTCCACCGATTAACTCCTGGACTTTCTTCGCCATTAAAGGATCAGGTTTCACCGGCTTCGCTTCAAATTGTAAGTGTTTGTCATGTAAGAACATTTGAGTAACCTCCTAAATTGAATTGATCACACTCTTTGAACATACCTCTATATGCAATAAATAAACATCACGCATTCAAAATACATAAATTTTACAGAACTTAATATCTCATATATAAAAATGATTAACTCGGCTTTCATAGCAGGAAGCTGAGTTAATCATTTTTCAAGCTATAGATTTTTAACTAAAATCAGATCCGTCTGTTCATCGTCACCCATAAAAAATGAATGTCTTCCTTCTGGCACAAATCCCATTTGTTTATAGAAGGCCAGTGCCTGCACGTTGTGTTCCCAGACACCGAGCCAAATACGCTGTTTGTTATTTGATAACGCAATTGAGACGGCTTTATCAAACAAATATTTGCCGAGCCCTTTTCGATGAAACGCCTGCAGCAGATAAATTCTCTCAATCTCTAATGCATCACTGCCCATATCTTCAGTCTGTGCCTCATTCATATTCACCTTCAAATAGCCGGCTAATTGATCATCGGCATACACAAAATAAAACTGAGAATCAGGATGTTGAAGTTCACGCATTAATTTTTCGGAATGATAGGCATGCCTTAAGTAAGCCGTCATATTCTCTTCTGAATTGTGTTCATCAAATGTCTCTCGGTATGTCTTAATACTGAGCTGCTGCAGTTCTTCTACATGTGCTGTAGTCAATCGTTGTAATGTAATCGGCATCCAGAATCACTCCTTATATACAGTTGAATTGTCGTTACAGCGTCTATCATTAAATGCTATTGAATCACTTTCGTTTTGCAAAATAAATTAAATAAAGTAAGCAGATAGAAAGTGCTCGGTTTCTTTTGGTTTTCCTGATAAATATTTCTTGCCGAATTCATCGAGCAGTCCATGAAACTCTTTTGCGTCTTCAGTCGTAAAGTCTGAAGGCAGTGTTATTTCTTTTTTGAAGCGGTTGTAATTTTCTGTATGGCTATAGCCGAGTTTCGCGTACAGTCTTCTCGTATAACTATCTGGAATAAATTCTACACGATGAAATAAATAGACTAATAACACGTCTGCTGTCTCAGGTCCAATTCCATGGAGTTTGAGGAGTTCATTTCGTAACTCTTCTCCAAAATGCTGCGATAATTGATGATAGTCGAAGTCGTATTCAGCTAACCAATTAAGCAGTGTGCTGATTGCTTTTGCTTTGCTCTTATAATAGCCGCTCGGTCTGATAAGTTCTTCCACTTCAGAAGAAGTCAGTGCTGCCAGCCTTTGATGGTCAAATGCTGTTAGCTGCCGAATATTATCAAGCGATCGTACGACATTATTCCAGTTGGTGTTCTGGACTAACAGCGCGCCGATCATCATCTCGATTTCATTATTGGCCGGCCACCACCCTTGCGGTCCCATGTTATGGAGAAGTATGTCATATAATTCTTTTGTTTCAAGCTTCATTCAATCACCTTTTATTATTGAAGTCGTTTGTCAAGCCAGTTAAGAATCGTATTCAACGTCTGATCTTGTAGTATATCATCTAACAGTATGTGTCTTCCTTTTTTTACGAGGTAGAAAGTTTTGTCTTTACTGTTCACTCTATTGATAAAGTCTGTTGTATTTTTATGACTAGCAGATTGATCATCTGTGCCATGAATGACCAGCAGTGGACTTACTATTTGGTTGTAACGAGAGAGATTGTCCCGTGATACTTTGATATCACTGCTCGCTGAAATCCACGGCAGTCGTTCAGACACGAGCATCGGATCCTGGTCAAGTTTTTTTATGTTTTCTTCTTTTGCAGTCATTTTGTCGGAACTTTGCGGCGGAACAGGCAGTTGTCTTTTAGGTATTAATTTAGCGAACCATTTGACAATACTTCGGCCAACGATATTTACCCGGTGTTCAAATGATGGAGACAGCAAAATGGCGCCCTCAACATTATCCTGACTTTCAATTAAGCTGGTTGCGACTACTAATCCACCAATAGAATGGCCTAAAAGAAAAAGCGGTGACTTGTCTTTCAGTGCTGCTCTTGCTGCCGCAAAATCTTTAACCGCCTGTTCCACGTCTGTACGTCCTTTATCACCAGGTGATCTGCCGCTTCCGCGCATGTCAAACGCATAGACAGTGACACCAATTTTCAATAATTCCGGTATGATCTGATTATTCTGGTGTACGAATCGTTCTGCATAGTCACCCCATCCATGCTGAAGCAGCAATATTGCCCGCTTGTTACCTGCATGCCATACATAACCTTTAACACCTGTACCAATGTCCCATGATTCACTTTTAACGTCATTATGATTCAATCCTATTCCTCTTTTCGATCGGGTGAGATATTTTATAGCATAAAGCTGTTAACATTGATTAAAATATTGATATTAAGTCACTATTTAGTCTTTATTACACGATAATAAGGTATACTTTGACTAAATATCATTTTAGGAATGAGGGATTTTGATGAACATCTCTTCAATGCTTAAATTAATAGACACGTACATTATATCGGGTGACTATCAGATAGAACTATTTGATGAACTGACACCTCATATCGTGACGATGTATCAAAATATTACTGAACATAGCATTTTTATGCTTAAATCGTCTCATAAGTCCGCTTACTATGCTGAACTCGCTATTGAAAAAAAGCCGGTTCTTATTATTTCAGATGCTGCCATTGAAGAGAGTCCTATTCCAGTCGTCGTTGTCAGTGACTTTGCGGCTGCAGCCAACCAGCTGATAGCAGCGTTATACGACGATTATATTTCCAGCTTGAAATTTATTGCAGTGACAGGTACTAACGGTAAGACTACAACTGCGCATATGATAGCAAAACTATTGTCGTGTATGGGTCAAAAAACAGGAATTATTGGTACATTAGGTATTTTTGATAATGAGTACAATGAAATCGAATTAGATTATTCTACCCAGACCACACCGATGTATTTCGAATTGGCTGAGATCATCAAGTATTTTGCTGAACAAAATTATGATTATATCGTTTATGAAGCAACGTCTATCGCTCTTGATCAAAGACGAACTGATTTCATTACTAATGACCTTGCCATTTTCACTAACTTCAGTGCGGAACATCTTGAATACCATGGCACAATCCATAACTACCTTGAAGCAAAATTAAGGTTGGCTGAGTTAAGTAAAGACCAACTTGTGAACATGGACACAGAAGAATATCACGTCATCGCAAAAGGACCGCATCATTTCTCCAGCAAACATAACAGCTACTATCAGTTTAAATTATATGATGATTTTATCGATCTAACATTTGGCGATGAGCACAAAAGGCTATATTCGTCAGTTTTTGGAGAACATAATTTTATTAATTTATCGACTAGTATTTTTGCGCTTCATAAATTAGGATTTCAAACCGACCTACTGCTTCAATATGCAGCAGAGATAAAACCACCTGTCCATCGTTTTGAGCGTCTGACGGTTCAAGACTATCAGTTCATTCTTGATTTTGCCCATACGCCTGTTGCAGTTAATGAATCGATTCGTAACGCGATGAAGTATGCGCTCAGGCGTGATAAGAACTTAAATGTGATGGTCACTGGTATCGGTCTAAGAGGGTTTGAGAAAATTATTATGACAGTTAAACAGTTGCCTTCGGGTATCCATCAATTGATGCTTGCTGCAGAACAAGTAGGTTATGAAAGCCCTGAACAGATTGTCGCTACCATGACGCAGCATTTACCAGCCTATTATGATGCCGAAGAAGTACTCTCATCAACTTCTAGAAAACAAGGCATCGCCCAGCTGATTGAAGTAACTGATTCAGCGACTGATATTATTTTGTTGACGGGTATCAATGAACCTCAGCATGTCAAAGGTCAGACTATTGATCATGACGACCAGTCTTATATCAAATCGTTATTACAAGATATTTAATGAAGAAGCAATGATGCGCTGGTCATCATTGCTTCTTTTTTCTATCTTTTTAAATGCGCTTTAAGGTCTTCATCAGATAACAGCACTCTGCCATTATGGTGCTGTTCAAATGCATAGCCTAACTGCAGTACTTTTTCGTCTTCGTTCATTTCACCTGTGATGGTCAGACCGTGAGGGGACCCGTCTTGATCAAGTCCGAGCGGAATAGTAATCTGTGGATACCCCGCAACTGCAGTGACGATAGTGCCTGAGTAATCCAGATAAGCGATGCTGTCTAATTGATATTGATCAATCAAGTCGTCGTAATGGCGCGCAGCATTGTCAATCATTTCATCAATAACTGCTTGATCTTTCTCTGTACCAGCGGCTTTGATGACGTGACCTTGACCGTATTTACCTCGGTTCGCCATATCTTCTTTGTTATAAGCGATGAGCTCATCCAATGTATTGAATGGTAATTGATGTTTTTTTGTATATTGTTCAACATCTGGACCAAATTCAGCATTAATAATCGGTGCGTTATCAATATTAGCTGTGTCAAATTCAAGTTCAATGACGTCTGCTCCCGCTTCACGTAATGAATTGATGGCTGCCTGAGTCATCTCATGCTTATCTTGAATCACTCCAATGCGTTTGCCTGTCAAAGTCCCTTGACGGACATCATCGATATCAATCCGTTCTAATCGGTCAGCTGCAATAGCATTGTAGCAGTATACTGCGTCAGTGACCGATTTAGTAATAGGCCCTACTACATCAAGTGAGGATGCCAGCGGGAAGACACCTTCGCCTGCTGTTTTGTGGATGCTCGGTTTGAAACCGACTGTTGATGTGTAGGCAGCCGGTGCAGCAATAGAACCCGTCGTCTCAGTTCCAAGTGCCAGCGTACCCATATTCGTTGTCATACTTGTACCAGCCCCTGAACTTGACCCAAGGGGTGACAGCTTAAGAGGGTTATACGGATTGACCGTCTGACCGTGCTTAGAACTATACCCGCTCGGCATTTTCGGTGACATGTAGTTCGCAAGCTCTGACAGATTCGTCTTAGCAAAGATGATAGCGCCGGCTTCTTTCAGACGTTTTACAACATCTGCATCCTCTTCCGGTATGAAATCGCGCAAAATATGCGTACCGACACTTGTTATCATGTCATCCGTATTAATGTTTTCCTTCACTGAGACAGGAATCCCGAACAGCACCCCTTTTTCGACGACTGGCGACGCATCACATTCGCGGGCGAGTTCCATTGCTTTAGGATTCACTTCTGAAATTCCATTGATCCCTTGTTCGACTTGATCAAACGTCAAGATTCGGTCTAAATAGAAGGCCATTAAAATTTCATAGTTCAAATCATTATTTCTGATGGCTTCTTGGATTTCTTCAACGTTGCGGTCGATGATGAATTCAGCTTTGGCACGAACCATGTCCATGTTCACATCTTCCAGCTGCTGTTCGATTGTTTTAACTAGACGCTCTCTATTGTACATGGCGTACGATTCTTTAGCGGTCTTGGGTTCTTTCTTTTGTGCGGTTGTAATCCCTACTGTTGCTGCCAATGCTGCAATACCTACTGCAGCACCGATGGCTATGTTCTTCTTGTTCACATCTGTTCCTTCTCTCATAAATATTATAGTTTGATTATTCATTCCCTAAAACTGATGAAGCAATCATTAAATGATGTCGCTTGTTGGCTCTAGCGGCCATCATACGACTTACGATCAGTCATTATCAATCCAGAATCGTCTGACTTTCTCGTTATTTTCCTTTGTAAACGATACATCTTCAACGCCGCCGTTTTTAATGATGACTTGTGCCGAACTGAGGTTATCTTCATCACATGTGACCAGGACACGATTCACTCCGATGTCTCTTAGAAAGGCCAGACTGCGCCTTAAGATATCCGTCGCGTACCCTTTTCCTCTATGAGCCGGCCCTGTACCATAACCGATATGTCCACCGCGTGCTAGTAATGCTTCATCGAGTGTATGCCTGATATTTCCTGCACCGACGATACTGTCATCAACAAATAAAAACAGTGTGGTGTTCTTGACCCAGTCTTTACCACTTTCGCGAAAAGCCAATGCGTCAATCAATGCCTCAAATGTGTCGTAACGATCATAGTCAACCGCACTCGGTACGAGTTCTTCATCCTTATTCCAACTCTGGATGTATGTCATAAATGCCTGCTCGTCTTCTGTCGTCAGTCTTCTAAACTCAATCATTGTAACCTCCTCCAGCCATCATATACAGAATTTTATGATAATATAATCATATCAATAAACTACAATTTGCGAAATGAGTGATTGACATGATTAGATTTGATAATGATTATACAGAAGGTGCTCACCCTTTAATATTAGAAGAACTCATGAAAACAAATACCGAACAGCTTCCTGGGTATGGTACGGATGACTACTGTCAACTTGCTGCAAGCTATATTAAGCAGCATTGTCAGAACGAAGATGTAGATGTTCACTTCATGGTCGGCGGCACTCAAGTGAATACAACGATTATTTCAGCGGTTCTACGTCCTCACCAGGCAGTACTCTCTGCTGACTCCGGCCATATCGCTGTCCATGAAACGGGTGCGATTGAGTCGACCGGCCACAAAGTACTGGAACTTACCAATACAGAAGGCAAGATCAGCGCTGAACAGATTCAAGCCTATGTAGAGAACCACTGGGACGATCCTACGCACGAACATATCCCTCAGCCGAAACTCGTCTATCTGTCCCAGCCCACTGAACTCGGCACATTATATACAAAAGCTGAACTGCAGGCCATCAGAACAGTCTGTCTCGATTACAACTTGTACTTAATGGTCGACGGCGCACGTCTCGGTTACGGGATGGCCGCGGAAAATAATGATGTGACGTTGCATGACCTCACTGAGTTAACAGATATTTTCTACATCGGCGGCACGAAAGTCGGAGCGATGTTCGGTGAAGCAATTGTCATCAGTCACGATACACTGAAAGAAGATTTCCGGTATATTATGAAGCAGCGCGGCGGCATGCTCGCAAAAGGACGTTTCCTCGGGCTGCAGTTCAAAGTATTATTCGAAGACCATCTATATTTCGATATTTCTGACCATGCTATCCAAATGGCAGAACTGCTGCTTGAAGCATTCAAGGAAAAAGGAATCAGGCTGCAATATGATTCACCGACGAATCAAATATTTCCGATACTGCCCGATGACAAAATCAAATCTCTTCATGAAAATTATTCGTTCTATGTCTGGGAAGATGCAGGCGACGGTCAGAAAGCCGTCAGAATTTGTACCAGCTGGTCGACTAAAGAAGAAGACATCAAACAGTTTATCGCCGATTTATAACAGACAACCCTTTCCTCGAGCGGAAAGGGTTTTACTGATTATATTCTTCTTTCATCAATGAAAATATCCAGTCATCGTGAATAATATCACCATTTCCTTTGACACAGTGACGCAAGGTGCCTTCGTGCGTAAAACCAGCTTTTTCAAGGAGATGCTTCGATAGATCGTTCCCTTTGAAAACACGCGCAGAAATAACGGCTTTACCTTCGCGTCTAAACAAATGATCAATCATTCCTCGGAGTGCTTCCTGCATATAACCTTTACCCGCATACTGTTCATTCATATTATACGAAATCATCTCACTATTCACGTTATACCTCAAAGCATCCGGATATGAATCGATCATTCCAATCATAGCTCCTTCTTTCAGTGAAATGACATTCATCGTTCCCTCTTTGATCAACTGTTTGAACTCATCCAACCCTTCGTCCTTTGTCACTGGAGGCATCGGATTATACTTCAAAAATGGCGCGCTGTTACGAATCGTCAAAAAGTCTTCGAAGTCGGTCAGGTCACCTTTTCGAATGATCAATCGTTCGGTTTCAAATAGTATCATCTTTGTGTTCCCCTTTTATCGTATAGAATCAGGACAAATCGCCTACATTTAATATGACACATTATTTTTAATTAGTATGTGACACTAAAATAAAAATGACAATGAAAAATTATGAATCGTTATTCAATCATCAATCCAACGATTTATCTAAAAAACACCTCCCTATTAACTAGAGAGGTGAATTAACGGATTCTTAAATCAGATTCCTGTAGTTTTATCCGCCGTGCTGTTGATTCTTTGAAGATTTGCTCCATCTTGTGAGCATCATCTTCCTGTATGGCAGTCTTCAGTTCTTTGAACGCTTCTTCAAACCGTTCGATATAAGTGATTAAATGATCTTTGTTGTTCATAAAGAGTTCGGGCCACAGCTTCTCATTCATATTCGCAATACGCGTCAAGTCACGATAGCTGTCGCCGATGAAGCGGATGGTTTCATGTGACCGGTCGTCACTGTTGATCAAAGCGACAGCAATCGCATGAGTCAGCTGACTCGTATGCGCAATCATCTCATCATGTGTATCGGCGTCGGTCATCGTCACCCGCTTGAATCCTAAATCGGATAGAAACGCTTTGAACCATTCAATGTTGTCTGGATCATTATCTTCAGTCGGTGTAATGACATAGTTGGCGCCTTCAAAGACACTTGCATCTGCATACTCAAACCCCCTTTTTTCACGGCCGGCCATCGGATGCCCGAATATGAAATCGACTTGTTCAGGGATGACGTCAGCCATCGATGCAATGACCGTGCGCTTGACGCCTGTTGTGTCAGTGATGATCGCTCCTGCCTTGAAGTCATCTTGATGTGTGCGGACGTAATGCTTCATCACTTCAGGATAGAGTGCAAATATTACAAGGTCTGCCTGCTGCAGTATAGTTTCATTCACAGTCTCTCCGTAGTCAATAAAGCCCTGTTCCTCTGCCAGTTTCAACGCTTCATGATTCGTATCAATCGCCATAATCCGATGACTGTTATCGTGATGGCGTATCGCTTTTGCGAATGTTCCACCTATAACGCCCAATCCTACTATTGCAATATCCATTCTGTCACCTCTAAATATTTTAATGGTTTAAAGCGTAACAATAAATGATATTTTTGGCAACTGTTATTATGCACTCTGTACTTGCTGCAATTTCTTCTCAAGCAGTCTGAAATCAATAATGCGCGCTTGACGATGAATCTCTCGCCCTTCAAAGAATACAAGGACGACCGGTGCTGCAAACAAGCTCAGCTGACCGACCGCTTCTTGTACTTGGTCGGCGCGAAGTTCATAAGCAGGTACTTCGAGAGCGTCCACTATCGCTTGTACTTTCGGATAATCTGCATGACATACCGAACAGCCTGCTGTCGATACATATATCAGCACGAGTGATTCTGTTTTAGTGACTTGCCGCAGTTCATCATAGCTTGTCAGTTCATTCATCGAATCCCCCCGCCTTTGATATGAATAGGTTTTAACTTACTCTCAATTTCAATTCTATCGTCTTCAAGAAATGGCGGCAGAGATAACTGTTCCCCTAAAGTCTCCTCCGGTTCATTTTCCAGAAATCCTGGACCATTAGTAGCAAGTTCAATGACAATCCGTTCAGGCGTTGTAATATATAGCGACTTAAAGAAGAATCGGTCAATAACCGGTGATGTCATCAATCCATTATCACGCAGCCAGATCAGCCATTCTTCAAGTTCAGCTTCATCTTTGACCTGCAGTGCAATATGATGCATACTTCCTCTTCCCGGCCGCTCTCTCTCACTTGGATTATGTTTCACGTGGAGCTCATCGCTGCTACCTCCTCTATTCGCGCTATATACATGCACTGTGTCATTGGTCACTGGATGAACAAATGAAGGTTCAATACGATAACCGAACAAATTGATAAGCATTTCTTCGAAGCTTTCGTGATCGCTGACGTCCAACTGAAACGGACCGAGTCCCGCGATTTGATACTTCGTTGGTACAGGACTGTTGTCCCAACGTTCATAGTGCGGCACATATGTTTCTGATGCGTCACTGACCAGCGCCAGTCTCTGCTGATCAAAATCTTCAAATTCAAGCGTCAGTCTACCATTGATGACAACAGGTTCTTCGTAATTCACATTGAATTGATCAAACCGATCCTTGAAATAATGAATTGCTTCATCACTCGGCACACGCAGTGAAATACATGTAATACTATCTGACCCTCTCCACGTATGACCAGCAATCGGAATTTCAAAGAACGTAATATCCGTCCCTTCATTGCCGATTCTGTCACCGAAAAATAAATGATACATATCTGGACTATCTTGATTGACTGTCTTCTTCACAAGTCGCATTCCAAGAATTTCTGCATAAAAATGATAATTGTCTGACGCATTCTTCGTAATACCAGATGCATGATGGTGTCCTAATATTTGTCTCATATCTTACTCCTTCGATTTACTTAGTATAAAAATTATACCACGTTATCCAAAGATTTTCTTCACTGAAGTTTCAGTGAGCGCAATCATCATAAAAAAACACCATTCAAGCAATTGCTGGAATGATGTTTCATGACTTATTGTGTGATTTCAGCTGCAGCTGGATGTTTGACCACGACTTCTTCCTTGCGCTGTCTGAGCAGCAGTAAGCCGTTCAAAATGACAAGAATCGTTGATCCTTCATGGAAGAGCACCGCTGTCGGCAGCGTCAGCACACCGAAGATATTCAGTAGAACTAAGATGACAATGACTGATAACGAGAAGACCACATTCATCATAATTTTACGGTTCAATCGCTTACTTAAGTTAAAACTATAGAGTAATTTCAATAGATCACTTTTTACGATAACCACATCTGCTGATTCCATCGCAACTGACGAGCCGCTTCCCATCGCGATACCGATATCCGCACTCGCTAATGCCGGTGCATCATTAATACCGTCACCAATCATGCCGACCAGTTTGTGATTCTTCTGACTGTCAGTGACATAGTTGATTTTGTCTTCAGGCAGACATGACGGAATATAACGCTTGATCCCTACTTCCTCAGCGACTTTCTTCGCTACTTGTTCGTTATCACCTGTCAGAAGAATAACATCAATGTCCTGCTGCTGAAAGCCGGATACTGCTGACACTGACTCTTGACGCACTTGGTCAGCAAGTGAGAAGTAACCGACGATGTCGTGCCCTTTGCTGACAAGAACAGTCGTCTTCCCTTCAGCTGCTTTTGCCTGATAATGATGACGATCATTATAACCTGCAAATGCTGACGGCTTACCGACTTTAATATCCCCTTTCACAAGACCGGAAGCTGTCTTCTCTTCTACAGGCTGTGTCTGATCAACCGTGTCGAGATTAAGCGATTTGAATCCCGCGACGATGGCCTGTGCAATCGGATGGCTGGACTGCTGTTCCATGTAAACAACTTCTTTTAGAACGTCTTCAGACACTTCATAATCTGTCACTTGAAATTCACCGAGTGTCAATGTCCCTGTTTTGTCACTGTATAATACATTCATTCTGCTGAGTGCTTCCATCGCTGCGCCGCCTTTGAATAATACACCATTTTTCGCACCATTACTGATTGCACTTAATGTTGCAGGTGTCGCTGATGCAACCAGTGCACATGGGCTGGCAACAGTGAGCAGCACCATACCTCTATAGAAAGCTTCCTGGAATTCCAGTTGATTGAAATAATACAGAATGAAGATGAAAATCGGTACCGCAATCAGTACACCAATGACATACTTTGATTCAATACGGTCGATGAACTTAGAAACGTTCGATGGTCGATTCTGTGCTTCTTCAACCATTTTGATGATGTTGGAGAAGACAGTTTCACTGCTTAATTTATTAACTTTTAAATTAAATACATTACCTTCGTTAATTGTGCCGGCGAACACTTCTGCCCCAGCTTCTTTTTCTACTGGAACCGCCTCACCTGTTAATGCTGATTCATTGACCATTGCTGTACGATCTGTGACACCATCAATTGGAATTTGTTCACCTTTTGACACGACAACCGTATCACCAACTATCAATTCGCTGGTCTCTACTTCTATAATTTCACCGTTTGGTTTTAGGACGTGTGCAGTATCCGGCACTTGCGCCATCAGTTCTGAAATCGCATTCGTTGATTTGTTTGACGCATAATCTTCCAGTGCTTCGGCACCCGCAAAGATTAAAAGCAGCACAGCACCTTCAGATTCATAGTTGATGACTACAGCACCAAGCGCCGCAAGAATCATCAGTAAGTCGACGTTCGGTGACTTCGATTGAATCGTTTCAACGACTGCTTCTTTTGCTGCAAAGAATCCTAGGAAGAAAATCGCAATATAAAATGAAAACCGTCCTAAGTTATCATTCACTCCAGATAATAAAAATCCTAATATCGTAAATAAAATGCCGGCAAGCAGGAATTGGCCTTGTCGTGATTTCATCAAATAACTAAACATATGAGTTCCCCCTCATGAATTCAGTAATATCTTACAATTGTTATTTGTATTATACCCTTATTTATAATTATTACAAATAAATATAGTTATTTTTATTAAATAAGTCAATTAATTGAGAATATTGATTTCTAATTGAGAATGATTTTCATCATCATTCTCTTTTTCCAGCTAAAAAAAACAGAATGGTCTCTGAGACCATTCTGTTGCTACTTTCGATATTTATTCATTATGTGAGCAGGAATATGGCAGTAATCTTCTGGATACTTGTCGAGACGGTCCTGATGTTCTTCCGCACTGCGAATATAATGCTTAAGCGGCAGAACTTCGACTTTAATACTCTCATGGTCAGGTCTCTCTGCAATATAGGCTGCGGTCAGCTCAAGATGTTCTTTGTTCTCACTATAGACTCCTGTACGATATTTCTCACCGATATCATTCCCCTGTCTGTTGACACTGTATGGATCGATGATTTCAAAAAACTCATCAAGCAGCTGGTGGAGCGAGATGATTTGACTGTCAAACACAGTCTTAACACATTCTGCATAACCGTCATAATCACCGTCCAGCGTATGACTGCTGCCATTCGCTCTACCTGCTTCAGTCATGACAACACCTGGAATTGTCTTCATAAACGCCTGCACGCCCCAGAGACATCCTCCTGCAAAATATACTGTTTCCATGATGTCCCCCTTTAATTCGTTATTCATTACCTATTGACGTTCTAATCATAACATTTGAATGAGCAATCAACTACAAAGAGGAATTAACTGTGCTAAACAGAATTCATGGTCTATTGATTCCAGCAATACGGCACAAAAAAAAGCACTTCTCATTACCGAGAAGTGCCGGATGCCTCCACCCAGAATCGAACTGAGGATTCATCATTACCATTGATGGGTTATACCACTTAACTATAGAGGCGAGATTCTGCTGTCCTCTAACATTATAACAAAACTATCAACGAACAAGTCAACTTATTTTTTTGATGGCACACCAATCACTAGAAATAGATGCGTCTTTTTATTGATCCGCAACTCTATCAGCTGACTGATGATTTCTTTTCAAGATGACATTCAACAGGCTGCCCGCAATAACGCCGACTGCTAGGTTATGGGTGATCAGCACTAAGATGATAGTCAGTAAGATGACGGCACTATCTGCTTTCGGTGCTGTTCTCATCAATGGGAATGTCTTGAACTCAAACGTGGTCCATGCAACGACGACCATGATGCCCGCTAATATAGACATCGGAATTTGGACAAGATAATCACCGAGCACGATAATCATGAACATGAGAAATGTTCCTGCTGTCAGTGACGATAACCTAGATGTACCGCCAGACTGCAAATTCATCACTGACTGACCAATCATCGCACAGCCTCCGATGCCTCCGAACAACCCTGACAGAATATTGGCGATACCCTGCCCTCTTGATTCACGATTTTTGTCGCTGTCAGAATTGAGAGTCTCATCAACAATACGAGCGGTCAGCAGACTTTCTACAAGACCGACGACAGCCATTGATAACGAGTACGGGAAGATGATTTTCAATGTTTCGAAGTTCCACGGAACATCCGGGATAAGAAAATGAGGCAGTGTTCTTGTAATCTCTCCCAAATCGCCGACCGTTCTGACATTTGCATCTGTCATCATTGAGATGATCGTCAACAATACGACAGCAACGAGTGGTGCGGGTATTTTTGTGTAAAATTTCGGCATGATAGAGACAATGAGTATCGTCATACCTGTAAAGACATACGTCTCCCACGACAGACCGAAGATGTGCTGCAGCTGAGAGTGAAAAATTAATATGGCTAATGCATCAACGAACCCGATCATAACGGTGTTCGGAATATATTTCATTAAATGTCCGACCTTTAACAGGCCCAATATGATTTGAATGACTCCCATCAGTATTGTCGCAGCCAGCAAATAATCCACTCCATAAGTTTTGACGAGCGGATAGACCAGCAGTGCAATTGCCCCGGCAGCTGCTGATATCATCGCCGGCCGACCTCCTGTGAATGCTATTGTCACAGCAATGATGAACGAAGCATATAACCCGACCATAGGATCGACGCCTGCAATCACTGAAAAAGCAATGACTTCAGGAATCAGTGCCAATGCTACAACAATCCCGGCCAGAATATTGGCCCAGCCACCACTCAGCCATCCTTCTTTAATACGTTCTAACATGATATCCTCCTAAAAAAACAGATAGAAGAAGTATACCACGATAACATAAGGGATGATACTGCCTTCTCCCATCAAGCCGACTAACGGGGTAGCAATGGAACCGATGAAATACTGCATCACTCCAATTAAGCTTGTAGCACTGCCGACTCCTTGTTTATATCCACCTAACATTGGTCGCAGAACAGGTGCTGCACCGTTCACCAGCATCAACAATGCCAGAAACTTCGTCAATTCTTTGCCGTGGTACAAGTCAGCGGCAATTGTGCGTGACAAGACAATCCCTGCTCATATCTGATACAAAATATTGATTATAATTATATTGGTATGCATCTTTGTTGATGATATAATCAGTGTCACTAACAGCCAGTTCATCTACAAAATCAGCGAAATCCGGTTGTGGTTTGCCCGGTAGCTCACGCATGGCGTTCGGTGCTAGTTTGTCTTTACCGTCATGGAAGTTCACACGGACATATGCAACAAATCCACCATTCTCCTTAAAAGCCTCTGCCATCTTAACCGCATTTGAAATAACCGTCTCAGCTGAATGAGGGGCTGTTTCCATCGCTGCAATACCCTTTTGCAGATCAATCAGTACTAACGCTGTTTTACTATAATCCATAATTGACGCTTCTTTTGAATTCATTTAAAAATATAGCCATATCATAAATGAGACTACAGTTCGTTTACAAGTAGTTGGTTTCACCTATACAATGTGCTTAAGTTCCAGCAACTGATGGATCGTATAAGTTGCATCCACTTCCTGCTCACCGAAGTAACACGTATCGATACCTGCTTGGCGGGCGCCTGCAATATCTGATGTGATAGAGTCACCAATCATGAGAATACGTGACGGCTCAACATCTACTGCTGCGAGTGCGTGCGCAAAGAATTCCGGATGTGGTTTGGAGTAACCGATTTCCTCGGAAATGAAATGATAGGAAAAGTAATCGTCAATACCGGCATCTTTCATCCGCTTCATCTGTGTCGCATACACTCCGTTCGTTGCTGAACATAGTGTAACGGGCTTATGTTTTAAATATTCAAGAATTTCAATCGCATGCGGCATTAAGTGATGACTGTTATTAATTTCATTTCTAAAAATCTGTTCCTTCGCCGTACCGTCGACCTCTATATGATGTAACTGAAAGAAATCATTGAAACGCTGCGTCAATATCGCATCTCTTTCAATCTCACCTCGCTCCAGTGCCTGCCATAATCCTTTGTTAATCGTCTGGTATTGATTCAGCAAGTCAGACGTCATTACCAGACCTTCCGATTCAAATACTTTCTGTATCGCCAAATGCTCACCACTCTCAAAATCCAGCAGTGTGTGATCCAAATCAAAAAACAAATGTGTATACATGATGTTCTCCCCTTATGTCAAATCTCAATCTTAAGCATCATGTGAGTGATAGTGCTCCTATATATTGATTTAACTCATCTGAACTCAATGCGTTACGTTCCACCTGTATATTCGTCCACAAGCCATCATTAGAATATCGCGGAATCATATGTTCGTGAAAATGTGTATTTTTGTCCATCACTTTTCCGTTATTTCTGACGATAGTAACACCTGTTACTCCCATTTTATTTTCCAGTATATCGATAAGTGCCGCTTCTATTCTCATGAGTTCTGTGTAGACTGATGATTCAAGTTCTAGAAAATTCATGAGATGCTGGTTTGAAATGATCAGGAGATGTCCTTCTTGAATAGGATCAATATCGTATACTACATAGAAATGTTCGGTAACCAATAATTTTTGTTCGGTTGGAATATGACAGAAAATACACATAGTTTGCTCCTTTTAGTATATTTAACTCAATCATAATTAATAAAAAATAAATGACATGATAGATATGACTCATTACAGACGTATATATTAGTACCCGGGTAAAGGAGTGAGGATATGGATCAACAGATGATCGATGATATTAAACATCAGAATGAGCAAGGAGTCCAGCGTTTACTTGAAGCGTACGGCGGCCTTCTTAAAGTGATTATAACAAAACATTTATACCATCTGCAGCCACATGTAGATGAGTGCATGAATGATACACTTCTTGCAATATGGAATAATATCGACGGTTATGACCCTGAAAAGAGTTCTTTTAAAAACTGGATTGCAGTGATTGCTAAATATCAGGCAATTGATTGCTTACGCAAAAATCAGCATATATTAAAACAAAGTGAACTTGATGACCAATATAGTTACACAGATAAACACTTGGACTTATGGGAATTAGAATGGAATGAGTTGATTAGTGATTTGTCGGCAGATGACCAGAATCTGCTCAATATGATTTATCCTGATGATAGAGATGCGAATCAAGCTAGCGTCTCACCTCAAAGTGTCAAGTTGAATGGGCATCAAGTCATGGATGGTTCATTTGGCAGCAGCGAGATAATTGACGAGGCCCGTCAGATTGTATCAAACACACAGACTATTCACTTAAGAGACGCACTACTTGATGGTCAACAAGAACTTGAACTGACATTCAGTGAGTCGAACAGTAAAGAACAAGCGGTCTATCAAATCAATGTCGACAGCAGTGAGTTAACCAAAGATACAGCTCTTTACAAGATGAATCAAAATCACACGTTTGACGGCCGTTCAATTGATATTCAGCAGCTGATGATCAATCCACTTACATCTCGTCTCACTATTGAATATGAAGGAGATCAAGAAACTTATGACGTCGTGTTAAAAGACTCAGACGGGAAAAGTTATTCCTTCGATACAAATACAGTCGATGAACAAGCAGACGGCAGCTATAAGGCGATGCTGACTTTTAACCCAGATTTTTCAGAAGGAAGCATTGAGTCATTGAACGAAGCGGATACTTTAACATTTTATTTTACCGGACAAGACTCATTTAAAAATGGTGACGTCAAAAATAATTTTAATACTGATGACAACGAAGCATTTACTTATCACTTGAAACGTTAATTCCAAATAACAACAAACCCCGTTTATATTAATAGACGGGGTTGATATCAATATTTTAAATCACTTTTGCTGATATACAGACAGCAATCGGACTATATAAAGGATTAGCTTAATATTAAAGAGTACCGCTAAAGGCAAAACTTGGCACTCAAAGTTTTTGGCTGATGCCCATCGAAAGATAACGAGGTCTACTCTTTCGTCTTCTAGCATCGCATTCATAAGGCGTAACAAAGTGTAAGTTGTAAGGCGTTATCGTCCGAATCAATGGATAGCTATTAAATAGCATTCTTTCTACCAAAATCAGTTACTG
>CAACWR010000065.1_pt1 | contig 21635 bp, 21 predicted proteins | sample 2275701 | NCBI WGS metagenome assembly CAACWR01 (sample SAMEA5312467, study PRJEB27640) | indoor metagenome | biome: indoor environment; feature: uncontrolled; material: polymer concrete tiles wood | place: Germany | collected 2014-07-07
CATTATTCGGCTGCTACTGGATGAAGACAAACAGACTTATTAGTGATGAAGACTATGCTTCCGGTATGACGATCACTATCGCTCACTTCTTCATACTCATAGGGCTCGGTATGGTCAATGCGTCGCTTGTACTCGATGCCAGCAATGATGTGACGAATCTATTCAAAGTTCAGCTGATGTATAGTGCGCTTGCCAGTTATTTTGCAGGACTGCTGCTGACACTGAATTATTCTCACAAAAAATTCAACTATGACAAACATTTAATCATCATCGTAGCTGTGATACTAGCAGCTGGGTTTCTCATCGAATATCTTCTGAAAGATGCGCCGTATACACTGCCTATCTCAACAGCAATAGTGACGACGATGATTTTCTTTGTCTATCGCTATATTTATCAGACTAAATATCCTAAAGAATAACAGACGGCCGTTATGAGCGGTCGTCTTTGTCTACTTCTTCTCTGAACGTTTGAATCAATCTTCCGTCCTGTCCAATCAGTACAGCCGATAAATAATCAAAATTACCTGCACCGCTGTCAATATTCAGACTATGAGACTTAGCGTTATATTCCGGCCGTCCGCTTAACGTCGGGGTATGTCCGATGACCTGTAATTTCTTCATCCGCTTCAATTTACCACGGAATCTAAGTACACTCCACCACGAATCCTGTCTGAATTTTCGTATCCCCCAAAAATTAACACCCGCATGTGAAATATAGAGTACTTCATTCTCATAAAATAATGGCAGTTCACTCATCCAGCGCACATCATCCCGATGCTTTCCTTTTAGATCATACTTCTTGAATGTATTTCTATAATTTTCTTTCATGTCTTTAAGTGATGTACCACCTTCAATATATTTGACTATCTCGTATTCATGATTGCCTTTAATGCAGACAGTATTTGGATATTTCTGCTGAAGCGCTCGAATGTGAGCGACTACTTCCTTGGAATGCTTCCCCTTGTTAATATAATCTCCGACGAAGAGCAGCTGTTCTATCTCAGCATCCCAATGTTTAAGAATCTTTTTGAGTGTATGATAACATCCGTGAATATCTCCTACAATATAGTAATTCATTCATTAATCCGCCTCTTTATTTTGATATAACATTAAATTACCACTATTTTATGCGAACATGTGTTCTATTTTATGTTATAATGAATGTGTCGTCACTTTCGCTGGTCATATGCTTAGCGGGAGGAGGTGTTATGATGGATGAAATCCTTGTTCGATTGGTTCCTGCTCTCTTGAGCGGAATAGCGATCACTTATTTCGGTTACTGGCTCAATCACCGGGATAATAATGATCAATAATGACGACAACACCACAAAAAAATCCCAGGTCGACTCGCACTCGACCTGGGATTTGGTGTTATTAGAATGAATCCTGTTCGGCTCTATTATAGCATAAAAGAAACCATCATGTCATTTTCCTTTTATTTCTTCAACCCTCTTTCTTTACCAGAACGGCTCACTTAACAGCCTTTGCCACTGAAATTTGTTATCATGGTAATAAGTTAAAATATGTGGCTCACATGAAACTAAGAGAGGATACTTATATGCAGAACAAACCAGATTACCAGCTGATTGCTGTTTTAATGTCAGGCGCCTTTATCGCCTTTCTTTCAAATACGTTTCTGAACGTAGCACTTCCATCTATCATGGATGATTTCAATGTGACGACCGCAACTGTCCAGTGGGTTACTACCGGCTATATGCTGGTCAATGGTATAGTCATACCGACCACTGCTTTCTTGATGCAGCGATTCATTGCCAGACAATTGTTCCTGACCGCTATGCTGCTGTTTTTGGCCGGAACAATCATTGCTGGGTTTTCACCTGTATTTTCAATACTAATATTAGGACGAATGATCCAGGCCGCTGGTGCGGCGATTATGATGCCGCTGCTCATGAATATTATGATGACCAGCTTCCCTCCAAGGCAACGAGGCACTGTTATGGGGATATTTACATTAGTGATGTTCTTTGCTCCGGCTATCGGACCGACATTATCGGGATTTGTTGTACAGTATTACAGCTGGCATTACTTGTTTTACATGATCATACCGATTATATTAATCGTACTTCTTGTAGCCTATATACGGCTGCCGAAACATAGTGACACAACTTCAATTAACATCGATGTCTTGTCTATCGTTCTATCGACATTCGCATTCGGTGGTATTCTATATGGTTTCAGTGCAGCCGGGAACAAAGGCTGGCTGCAGCCTGATGTCATTGTCGCCGTAGTTGTCGGCTTTGTCACATTATTCTACTATGTGAAGCGTCAGCTGAACTTATCAATACCAATGCTGGACTTCAGAGTGTATGAATATTCGATGTTTACATTAGCCTCTCTTATTGTCGGCACCATGAACATGGCACTTTTTTCAGGTATGCTGCTGATGCCGATTTACTTACAGAATTTAAGAGCATTCAGTCCGGTGGACACGGGACTGCTGCTGCTTCCTGGAGCTATTATTATGGGACTGATGAGCCCCATCTCCGGCAAATTATTTGATATGCTCGGTCCAAGAAAACTTGCCATGACGGGTCTTTTCATTACCACGGTGACGACATTTTTGTTCAGTCGTCTGAATTTCGAATCGTCTTATGCTCATATCATCACCATCTATTCTTTACGTGCATTCGGTATGTCTCTTGTGATGACACCGGTGATGACGAACGGTCTGAACTCATTGCCCAACCGCTTGATGCCTCATGGTTCTGCCATTAATTCCATGTTGAATCAAGTCTCGGGGGCTGTAGGAACAGCGCTTCTCATTACATTGATGCAGAATTATACGCATACGAAGCTGCAGCAGCTCATCGGGCAGTTCGGTCGTGATAACATCGATGAATTGACGCGTCAGGCGACTCTTTCAGGCATCAACTTTTCATTTATCGTTGCCTCAGTTATCATTCTCATTTCATTTATATTGACCTTCTTCTTGAAAAGAAGTGGACTGGAACAACAGGCTTAATATTTATTTCGTCTTGATGATGCGTTCATATTTGAATGTACCGTAGTGGTGCGGCTCAAAATTTTTCAGGTCATCAGGGAAATAGACAACACGCCTCTTGATATAGAGCGGTATAATGACGGCGTCTGATGGTCAGCATCTTTAATTATGGGACTATTTTGTTTACGATGGCAATGTTTCTGTCAATGCTTCAGTTCAGTACGACATTGATAGCATTTATGCCGAAAACCACTGCTCAGATCAACGCTTATTCATTTACTTGTTCCATCCGATTATATTAGATTCGATATTTACGTACACTGAACGATTTCAGAGGGATACGTTAGTGTTCATTCCTTTCTCTGCATTTATTGTCGTCGCCTGCTGTATTGGTATTGGCACACTATTACGTGACTTCCTGTTGTTTAAGTATGTAATCGGCAAACAGCCTTATAAATTGTGAGTATCTCATCATTTCCGAATAATTCTAACCATCGTTAAGTAAATCAAAAGAAACCTCTTTTCAATGACATTGAAAAGAGGTTTCTTTTGTATAAAGACGATGCTGAACTACATCATCCCCGGCATGCCGCCCATTCCCATGTCTGGTGCTGCTTCTTTTTCAGGGATTTCTGCGACGACCGCTTCAGTTGTCAGGAACATTGCTGCGACGGATGCTGCGTTTTGTAATGCTGAACGTGTCACTTTCGTAGGATCCACGATACCTGCTTCAATCATGTTCACCCATTCATCTGTTGCTGCGTTGTAACCGACACCTGTTTCAGCATGTTTAATTTTCTCAACAATGACGGATCCTTCAAGACCTGCATTTTCAGCAATCTGACGGATTGGTGCTTCAAGTGCTTTCAAGACAATTTTCACACCTGTTGCAACGTCGCCTGCTGCTTCTACTGCTGCTACTTTGTTGTAGATAGACACTAATGCTGTACCACCGCCTGCGACAATACCTTCTTCTACTGCTGCGCGTGTAGAATTCAGTGCATCTTCGATACGTAATTTACGTTCTTTCAGCTCTGTTTCTGTTGCTGCTCCGACTTTGATGACTGCTACACCGCCTGCTAGTTTCGCTAGACGTTCCTGTAATTTTTCTTTGTCGAATTCAGAAGATGTGTCTTCAATCTGTGCTTTTAATTGTCCGACACGTGCATCGATATTATTTGAGTCGCCTGCACCTTCAACGATTGTTGTATCGTCTTTAGTGACATGAACTTTTGCTGCTGTACCGAGCATGTCAATAGAAGTTTCTTTCAGTTCAAGACCTAAATCGTCAGTGATGACTTGACCGCCTGTCAAAATCGCTAAATCTTCAAGCATTGCTTTACGGCGGTCACCGAAGCCTGGTGCTTTAACTGCGACTGCTGTGAATGTGCCACGCAGGCGGTTCAAGACGATATTTGTCAGTGCGTCACCTTCTACATCTTCAGCAACAATCAATAATGGACGTGATGTTTGAACAATCTGCTCTAAGATCGGCAGAATATCCTGGAATGAAGATATCTTCTTATCTGTAATTAAAATATAAGGATTATCGAGGTCTGCGACCATCTTATCTGAGTCTGTGACCATATAAGGTGACGCGTAACCTCGGTCAAACTGCATCCCTTCTACGACTTCAAGTTCTGTTTTGAACCCTTTAGATTCTTCGATAGTGATGACACCGTCGTTACCGACTTTTTCCATCGCTTCAGAGATGAACTGACCGATTTCTTCGTCAGCAGCTGAGATAGCACCGACTTGTGCGATTTCTTCTTTGCTTGACACTTCTTTAGAAATCGCTTTTAATTCTTCGAGCGCCACTGCGACTGCTTTGTCAATTCCTTGACGGATACCAACAGGATTAGCACCGCTTGTCACGTTTTTCAAGCCTTCTTGAATCATTGCCTGTGCAAGTACTGTCGCTGTTGTGGTACCGTCCCCAGCGATTTCATTGGTTTTATTCGCTACTTCTGCAACAAGTTTAGCGCCCATATTTTCATAGGGATCTTCAAGTTCGATTTCTTTCGCGATAGTCACACCGTCGTTTGTAATTAACGGAGCTACGAATTTTTTGTCTAAAACGACGTTACGTCCTTTTGGTCCTAATGTCACTTTTACTGCGTCTGCTAATTTATCAACACCTGCAAGCATTGAACGTCTTGCATCTTCTGAAAATTTAAGTTCTTTAGCCATTATAGTCATTCCTCCTGTTTGATCATCACTCTATTAAGAAATTTTCTAATCATTATTGTACAATTGCTATGACGTCATCTTCTGAAAGTACTAAATATGTCTCTTCACCGAGTTTTACTTCAGTACCGCCGAACTGAGAATAAACGATGCGGTCGCCAACTGAAACTTCCATTTCACCCCGTGTTCCGTTATCCAATAAACGTCCGGGTCCTACAGCGACGACAGTGCCTTCATTTGACTTCTCCTTAGCTGATTCAGTCAAGATGATACCACTTGCTGTTGTCTGTTCTTTTTCAGTTTTTTCAACTACGATTCGATTACCTAATGGTTTTAACACGATAGTTCCTCCTCAGAATTTTAAAATGACTTAGCACTCTTTTATTTGAAGTGCTAACAATTAAATAATAATCAAAGAAGGTCAAAAAAGCAATTATTTTGCTGTATTTTTTTTACGGCTCACAAAATATCATGTACAATAAGACAGTATATTGAATTAAAGGAGCAAACCATGAAAATCAGACGTCTCTTTGCAAACATTTTAATTGTCCTTATTTATGCTGCATCTCAGTTGTCATCATTAATCCCAGTGTTCTTATATAGAAATGCCGGCCTTACATCTGATGAATTATTCGCAAAAACCATTCCGTTTCTTGTCGGCGGCTTCATCGTCGCTTCCATCCTCGTATTTTTCATCAACCGGGCGATTGTCAATGAGACGAGATTGGAACGCTCTTCAAAAGAAAACTGGCGGTATACTATCACTTGGATGATTGCAGGGCTATTTCTAGCGCTCTTTGTACAGATGATCATGAATATGATCAATGTCTATCTTCTGAAGCAGCCGATCGAAAGTCAGAATACGACTAACATTCTGTCCATCGCCCAGCAGTTCCCTGTATTCATTATACTGATTGCAGTTGTTGGACCGATTCTAGAAGAATTCGTCTTCCGCAAAGTGATATTCGGTGAACTCTACGAATGGATCAAACTCCCACGCTTTGCGGCATTCATTATTGCCGGTGCCATCAGCGGATTCATCTTTTCAGCTGCTCACAATGATTTTGACCATACGTTGATCTACATGGGGATGGCATTTGTCTTTGCCGGACTATATGTAGCGACACGCCGGATCATAGTGCCGATTGCCGCACATATGGCAATGAATTCATTTGTCGTATTGGTTCAACTCGGTTTCAGTGAACAGCTTGAAGATGCAGCGGAAAAGGCCAAGATCTCTACGCAGTTCATCTGGGCAGCAGCCAGATCATTCATAGCTTAATAAAAATCTCGTCAAAGGAAGTCCCGGTGAACCCACCGGGACTTCCTTTGACGAGATTTGAGTTGCTGTCATTACTTTTTGTTCTTATCCTCATCTTTAATATCGAGTCGTTTTTCACACTGTTCAATAATCGTCTTCAATGCCTTAATACGCGCTGCTTTTTTGTTATTGGCTGGAATGATCACCCATGGCGCGTCATCAGTTGATGTCTTCTTGATCATATCATGACTCGCTTCCAGATAAATGTCCCATTTCTCACGGTTACGCCAATCTTCTTCTGTAATCTTCCATTGTTTTTCAGGCGTATTCTCACGTTCTTCAAAACGCTTCAGCTGCTCTTCTTTGTCCAGTACAAGGAAGAACTTGATGACAATCGCCCCTTCTATGATGAGACTCTCCTCAAAATCTTTGATTTCATCGTACGCCCGCTGCCATTCTGCTGTACTCGCAAAGCCTTCGACACGCTCCACAAGCACGCGTCCATACCAGCTGCGGTCAAAAATTTCGATATGACCTGTTCTCGGGAGATCGACCGCAAATCGCCATAAATATGGATAGCTGAGCTCTGTTTCTGTCGGTGCAGAAATAGCATTTACTTCGTAACCTGTCGGGTCGAGTCGTTCACGGACGCGTTTAATGTTACCGCCTTTTCCTGCTGCATCCATCCCTTCATAGACAAGGATGAGCGGGATTTTTTTATCATAGAGTGCATACTGTAGTTCACGCATGCGGTCCTGTAGTTCAGGCAGCTGTTTTTTATAATCTTTTTTAGATATTTTGTCTTCAGCATCGACAAATAGCTCGGTCTTGAAATCTTCAGTGAACTTGCCGTCCACAGCCTCTTTTTGCTGTTCGTCATGCTTTTTAAGCGCTGCTTCCAGACGTTCGATGATGACTTCGTACATGTCGTTGATAGCTTGATTGCGCTCATCATAAGTGATATTTGTCCAAGGTGAAATATCATCTGTCGCTTTGATTAATTTTTTCATGCCTTTAAGATAAGTTTCTGTCGGAATAGCGTGTTCAAATTCTTCAGCTTTCCAGCGTGTCAGCGGATTGTCCTTAGTTTTCTGAATATGTTCCTCACGCTTTTTATCGTTGATTTCAACATTGAATTTAATGATTTCATAGCCGTCATTTAACAGCATCTTCTCAAAGCCTGCGATTTCTTTCAGCAGAATGGTGTAACCCTGGTACAGCTCTTTCTTTAAGCCCTGCACCTCATAGTCGAGTAGACTCGCATACCAGCTCCGGAAATATATCGTTACATCCCCTCTTTTAGGAAGGCTCTTCCAGTAAGGAAATAGAAACGGCATGCGGAGGTCTTCAGCAGTCGGCGTCTTAGTGGCATAGAACTGAGTATATTTCGCATCCAGTGTTAGCAGTAGTTCATTAGACAACCGTGATTTACCCGATGCTGCGACGCCTTCAAATAAAATCATGACCGGTATTTTGGCATCATGTGTCAATCGAATCAGTTCTGCTGTTCTAACCGCCAATTCTTCATTGATTTTTGTCATCATATCATCCCCTTTTCATATCATCATATCACATGACACATTTTAAAAAATGTTTTTAAAACATTTCAAAACCCGAACGAATATTGTAAGATTAAGTTAGCTAAACAAAGGAGGATTTTCATGACTACGACTTTTAATGATTACACTTACACTCGTCCTGATCTCGATGCGACTAAAAAAGCATTTGATGCGTTGATCGATAAATTTAACGCTGCAGATTCAGCCGACGCACAGCTTGAAGTGATCAAAGAATTGAATCACGTCCGCAACGATATCAATACGAACTATTCACTCGCTATGATTCGTGCATCGATTGATACCAACGATCAGTTCTATTCTGATGAACGAGATTATTTTGATAACAATGCGGCACAGCTTGCTGCGCTGGAAGCAGATTACTTCAAAGCATTGACATCAAGTCCGTTCAAAGATGCACTTGAAGAACAATTAGGTTCGCAGCTATTCAGTCTTGCTTATAACATCGTCAATTCATATTCTGATGAAGTCAAGGACTTGATCAATGAGGAAAACAAAATCAGCAGTGAATACTCAAAGCTCATCGCCAGTGCAGAAATCGACTATGACGGCAAGCAGTTAAACCTTGCACAGATGGGGCCATACACGCAGTCAACAGACCGTGCTGTCCGCAAAGAAGCAGCGTTAAAAGTGCAGGAGTTCATGAGTGCCAACCTCGAAGCATTTGATGATATTTATGACAGACTTGTCAAAGTTCGTCATGACATTGCTTTGAAGTTAGGGTTCGACAACTTTATTGAACTCGGCTATATGCGTATGCAGCGTATCGACTACGATCAGCAAATGGTCAGCAGCTACCGCGACCAGATCAGAGAACATGTCGTGCCACTCGCGACAAAATTATATGACCGTCAGGCAGCGCGTATCGGTGTTGACAAGCTCAAATATTATGACGAACCGATCCTCTTTCTCAGCGGAAATGAAAATCCAAAAGACGAACCAGCTGTTATTTTGGAGAACGGCCGCAAAATGTACGAAGCACTGAGCCCTGAGACAGGTGAATTCTATCATTTCATGATGTCCCGCCAATTGTTTGATGTCGAAGCGAAAAAAGGCAAAGAAGCAGGCGGCTACTGTACGTTTATCGACAACTATAATGCACCATTTATTTTTGCGAACTTCAATACGACTGATCATGACATCACCGTGCTGACACATGAAGCAGGTCATGCCTTCCAAGTCTACTCATCACGCGACCAGGAAGTACCGGATTATTTATGGCCGACACACGAATCATGTGAAATCCATTCGATGAGCATGGAATTCTTCACATACCCATGGCTTGATCTATTCTTCAATAACGCTGACAAATTCAAATATAAGCATATTGGAGATGCAGTACAGTTTCTTCCGTACGGTGTTGCTATCGATGAGTTCCAGCACCGCGTTTACGAACGCCCTGAGATGACGCCTGAAGAACGCCGCCAAGTATGGACAGAGCTTGAAGAGAAATATTTACCGCACCGCGACTACGACGGTATTTATCCATTATCAGAAGGATCACTGTGGCACCGTCAAGGACATGTCTTCAATTCACCTTTCTATTATATTGACTATACTCTTGCACAAGTCTGTGCGTTCCAGTTCTTTAAACGCAGCCGTGAAGATTTCGATTCAGCATGGCAGGATTACTTGAAGTTATGTCGATTAGGTGGATCGCTGCCGTTCAATGCACTTGTCAAAGAAGCGCATTTGAATTCACCATTTGAACAAGGAACATTATCAGATATTATGAACTACCTTGAAGACTATATTGACAATATCGATGATTCACAGTTTTAATTACAAAAACGGAAGTCCCGCTATTGGGACTTCCGTTTTTGTTATTTCTCAGCGGTTGTTCTGCGCAGGAATAACAGGCCGATTGAAAGCAGGGCGAAACCGAGCAGTGCAATGCCTGCATTCTCACCTGTATCAGGGAGTGCTGTCATCTTTTTCTGCTTACTGTCCTGTTTTTTGTCTTTTTTGCTATCTTTCTTACTGTCTTTGTCTTTCACTTTAGATTTCTTTTCGTCAATTTTGTCTACTTTTTGCGTGACGAGTTGGCTGACTTTCTCATCTAATGAACGGTAATACTGCTCTCCTGCATGAGGAGAAAACTTGCCGGGTTTGATCTGATGCTTGTTATCCGTCTCGCGTGCAGGAGTCGGTTCCGGTATATGTGCTGCCGGTGGTTCTACTGTAGGAATTTCGGTAGTAGGAGCAGCTGGCGGTTCCAATGCTTCATCCGTGATGGGCGGTTCTATCGATGGGGTTTCAGTCTGAGGCACCTCAGTCGTAGGACGTTCAGTGACGGGTGACTCTACTGTCGGCTCTGCTGGTACTGCCGGTGGTATTTCACTCTCCGGTTGTAACGGTTTGGGTATAATAACGGCTTCTGCTTTCTGTTCTGCAGTCTCCGGTTCAGGCTGCGGGAGTTCTGAAGTCTCCTGTTCCGTAACAATGTCATTGTCAGGTTCATCTGCTGTTACCGGTTCTGTCACTGGAATTTCAGGTGAAACGACTTCAATATCTTCATTATTGTCCTCGGCTGTTGCAACTTCAGTAGCAACGATCTCCATAGTATCACTCGGTGTTATGTTTTTTTCTGATTCTGCAGCATAAGTTGTAGAACTCACCAGCGCACCAGACAAAAGCACTGTTAAACAAATATTATAGTTGAACTTATGCATGTATGATTCCTCCAATTTATGGTTATCCCAATTATATAAGATAAAATTACCTATTTCCATAAAGATGGTATTTTGTTATCTATTCTTAATAATGTATATACTTCTGACACATCTTTATTGTAAATTTAAATAAACTTTTTAAAATATTTGAGTTAACCTCTTTACAATTCAAAGTTATATAGTATAATAAATATATCAAGTATAAAATATATATCAAGGAGTGCTTATGGACATCAAATATTTCAGCACTGACACTCATATAGGTGCCGTGCATTTGAACGTTAACTTTATGGATAATTCCATTAAATTTTACACAGAGATCCTTGGATTGAAAGTACTTGACCGTCAGGCGGATTATATAGCGCTCGGTGCAGATGAACAACCTCTCGTTTATCTCTACGAAACAGCAGCACCTCGAAAAGAGCGCCAGGCGGGTCTCTATCATATGGCATTTCTCGTTCCGTCACGGACAGCGCTCGGTAATATCTTTAAACACTTGATTCAGACACAGTACCCGTTAAGCGGAGCAAGTGACCATTTTGTATCAGAAGCACTATATCTGCAGGACCCTGAAGGGAATGGTATTGAAATCTATCATGACCGTCCTGCAACTGACTGGACTTATCAGGACAACGGTCATATTGATATGGGCACTGTTGAGATGGACTATCAAGGGGTACTTGATGCCAATGATGGGACAGCTTTTGCTGGACTTCCTCCTGAGACAATCATGGGTCACGTGCATTTATCAACAAAAGAATTACCACAGACTATCAAGTTTTACGAAGATATCTTCGGATTCGATATTATGACGACGTACGGTGCACAAGCAGCATTTATGAGTGCCGCTGGTTATCATCACCATCTCGGCTTAAACACATGGAGTCATGCAGTAAACTCACCGGAACTGACCGATCCAGGTCTTCGCAAATACGAAATCAACTTCCCGAATGGTGAAGATTTTGAGTATTTCAAAAATAAATTGACGGAATTAGGATTAACAACTGAACGTGACGGGAATTCAGAACTAGTAAGAGATCCGAATGGTATCGGTATCCGAGTCATGTACAGGAAAGGGCAGCATCAGTCTAACACTACTAAGGAGCGACTATAATGGGATTATTCAGCAAAAAAACAGACAAAGCAGATTACAAACATTTAGAAGGTGCTATGGAGAAGAGACGTTCAATCTATCATCTTGAACCAAAATCACCTATTTCCGATGAAGAAATTGAACAAGTATTAACAGAAGCTATTAAATTTGTGCCTTCAGCATTCAACTCACAAAGTACAAGAATCGTTCTGCTCTTGAACGATAACCACAAAAAACTCTGGGATTTAACAAAAGATGCATTAAAAGACATCATGGGACCGGACCGTGACTTCTCAGCAACTGAACAAAAAATCAACAGCTTCAAAGCAGGTTACGGAACTGTATTATTCTTTGAAGATACAGGCGTCATCAAAGGAATGCAGGAACAAGCTCCTGACTATGCAGATAAATTCCCTGTATGGAGCCAGCAAACAAATGCGATGCACCAATACGGCATCTGGACAGCATTTGCTGTGAAAGATCTCGGTGCTTCACTGCAGCATTACGACGGCGTTATCGACGAAGCAGTATACGAAGCATTCGACTTACCAAAAACTTGGAAATTGATTGCTCAAATGCCATTCGGTTCAATTGGTTCAGCGCCAGGTCCTAAAGAAATCGCACCAGTAGAAAACCGTCTGATCATCAAAAAATAATTGATCTTTGTACGACGTCAAACAGGCAGCCTGATAGGCTGCCTGTTTATTTTGCATGAGTGGGACGGGTCATTCCCGATATGTAATGGGTCACCGTTTCTGACATCATTTGCCGCAGTTTCATGTACAGACAGTCGAGAACAACGAACTGGATGATACGGCCGTTCATCATCGCGATATGCTGCTGATTTTCTTCAGCTGATGTAAGGAGGACAACGTCTGCGTATGGCCGCAGCGGATGCTGTTCTGTCTGACAGAGCATGATGATATTCAATGCTTTGGCTGCAGCTTGTTCTATCACTGCGCGCTGACTATCATCATTGACTGCGACCGATACAATCACTGTATCTTCCTGCTTCATGTGTGCCATGATGACTGCCGCTGTGCTGTAATGAGTGACGACATCTGCCCGTTTATTCAGTGTCATCAGCTTTGTTTTGAAATCCCTCATCACAGTCATTTCTGCTGACTCTACCAGCAGCAGCTGGCTGGAACCACTGATCAATTCTGCTGCCGCCTGTAGATCATCAGCCTTCATCAGTTTCTCGGTTCTAGCAAGAGCACTGATCGCATTATTGAATACTTTTTGTGTCAGTACTTGTGTACTGTCTTCCAGCATTACTTTATGATTGTTCAGTTCGACATGCGTATCGTCCAGCTCACGTGCAAGCTTCAGCTTCAGCTCACGATAGCCGGAAAGACCTATTTTGCGGCTGAAACGGACGATAGCCGCTTCACTCGTTTCTGCACGTTCTGCCAGCTGTTTGATGGTCAGCTCAATCACTTGTTCCGGACATACCATAATGACAGCTGCCAGTTTCTTATCAGCAGGGGTAAAGGTCACACTCTTCTCTGATATCTCATGCCATACCGAGAACATCCAGCTACCTCCTTGATGACTCAGGTGGATTTGATAAATCGTATTTCGTAAATTTGAAGTACACTTGCCCTGATTCGGTCGATGTTCTGATTCCTGTTGCATCGTCAGATGGGAAGATTCTAGACGTCATCACCCGTTCTCCGTCGTTCAGGAAGATTTCAATGCTCGACTCATCTACAAATATTTGCAGCTGCTTTAGATCGCTGTCCAGCACGACTGAACGTGTAGTTCCGTCAACGTCCCGGCTGAGAGCACCGCTGTCTGTGCGGTCGAGTGTGAACCGGCGCTCTAATGTGTTATAGATAAGCCGGGTCGCTTCTCGTTTAGATACTCTGAGTTCAATATAAAATTCCGTCGATTCATTATCCAGAATATCAACAATCAGCTCATAGCAGTGACCTTCATACGGATGCAGTTTGATGTTATGTTTCATAGCATAACCTTCCGCCGTCTCGACAGTGCCGCGGCGGCGCTCCAGCGATTTCAGCGGCCGTTGTTTCAGCCTGCCCTGTTCAATCGTCAACTCACGCGGCAATGTCAGACAATGCGCCCAGTTATCTTTATCAGTTGGATAATCAGTATCAGGCAGACCCATCCAGCCGATAAGAATCCGTCTGCCGTCTTTGTCGCATGTCGTCTGCGGCGCATAGAAATCAAAGCCATTATCCAGCTCAGTGAAGTCGCCGTGAGTCATAATGAAATTCTCTTTGTCCAGCTTACCTATCAAATAACCTGACTGATATATATTCCAGAACTGATCTTCATATTTATCAATGCCTTGCGGGCAGAACAGGACAACATCATGACCATCCAGTTCAAAGTAATCAGGACACTCCCACATGTAGCCGAAATCTGTATAATCTGTCTTCAGTTCAGAGACAAATGCCCAGTCCTTAAAGTCATTAGAGCGGTACACTACAATAGTTCCTGTCTCGTTGCTGCGCTGCGCACCGATTACCGCATAGTATCCGTCTTCATACCATACTTTTGGGTCTCTGAAATGTTCCGTATATCCTTTATGCGGACCTGTAATGATCGGGCGTTCACGCTTAATGAAATCACCATCTGCATTAAGTACCGCTGTGAGCTGATAAGGAATCCGCTCCCAGTCAGCTGTTCTATGGTTCCCTGTATACACGAGGTTCAACTCATCATCTACCACGATGGCAGACCCGCTGAATACGCCATGAGAATCAAATGCTGTGTCTGGTGCCAGTGCCACCCCGTGCGATGTAAAAGTCACCAAGTCTTGTGAAGTCAGGTGATACCAGTATTTGACTCCGTGAACTGCACCTAGTGGAAACCATTGATAGAATAGATGATATTCCCCGTTATAATAGACAAAACCATTGGGATCGTTCAGTAGTCCTGTCGGCGGCTGAATATGATAATGCTGACGCCACGGTGCACGCTTTGTCTGCTCGAGCAGCTCCTGATACTCCGCTTCAGGTACTTCGGTCAACTTTCTGTAACGCATCTCTCTCGTCCATTCCATTGTCATGACTCCTTCTTGTGATCTCATTATCATTTTAGCATGAAGACAAAAAAAAACCATCCCGCTTCGAGATGGTTAATCTTTATTGAGTTCTTCTTCAAGCTGCTGTTGTTCCCCTTTTAAGAACTGCCTGTACCCAATCTTACTAATATGGATGCTGACTTCATACAGCAGCATCATCGGCAGCACAAAGATGATATACGTGATGACATCCGGTGGTGCGATAATAGCTGCGAGTACCATCAATATGAAATAAGCATATTTTCGGTTTTTCTTAAGAAATGCCGGTGAAATAATACCCAGTCTCGTCAAAAACAACAATAAAATCGGCAGCTGGAAGACAAACCCGAACGGAATGGTGAACTTCAGCAGTTCATTGAAGTATTCCCTGACGCCGATCAATTGATTGACACCCATTTCAGACGCGAGACCAATCGTAAAGTGAATCATGTACGGGAAGATGACCAAATAGCTGAACGTCAGTCCAATCAGAAACAGCACGATGCTGACAGGAATGTAGCTGAGCGTCGCTTTTCGTTCTTTCGGATGCAGGCCGGGCGATACAAATGCCCATAACTGGTATAGAATGACGGGTGAAATGATGATGATCGCAATCAGCATGATCACCGTAATATAGATGGTCAATGGATCTGTCACTTTGAAATAGTTCAATGTGATTTCACTTGGCAGATCATCTTTCGTTAAAAACTTAGTGACTCTTTTGCCGAAAAAGAACCCGATGAGTACACCACCTGCAAGAAAATAAGCGATGATCATCAATCGTTTTCTCAACTCTTCTAAATGTTCTACAATGGTTAAATCATCTTTATTCATTTGAGGTATCTCCCTCCTCATAAAAAAAACGGCAAACACCTGCCGTTTTCAGCTTATTTACGAACGTCTTTATCGTCTTTGTCATGGTCTTTCATAATGCCGTCTGTCGCATCTTTGAATTCTTTCAGTGAAGAACCCATAGCGCGGCCGAATTCCGGCAATTTCTTAGGACCAAATATAATCAAGGCAATGATACCAAGAAATACGAGAATCGTTGGTGAAGCAAAACCTAATGTAGAGATCAAGAACATCTATCTTCCTCCTAATGATTTTTCATAAAGAATATTAACGACTGTAATTCTATGCCTAAATCAATATGATGAACGTATATACCAGCAGGTACTGTCAAACGTTCCGGTGTAAAGTTTAATATACCTTTTATTCCTGCTTTTGTCACTCGATTTGCTAGTGACTGGGCAGCAGCTCCTGGAACTGTGAGAATCACAATTTGAATATTCTGCTCAACAATACTGGCCTCAAAGTGTTCGATATCTTGAACGTTGATATTGCCTATCTGCTTGCCAATCACAGTTGGATCAGCATCAAAAGCCGCCGCAATCTGCATACGGTCACTGACCGTGAAGTTATAATTGACTAAAGCAGTTCCAAGGTTACCCACTCCAATGATTGCCACCTTCGTTATCACATCCTGCTGCAACGTCGTCTTGAAGAAATTAAGCAGGTAAGAGACGTTATAGCCGTATCCTTTCTTACCGAGTTCACCAAAGTAAGAAAAATCCCGTCTGATGGTCGCTGAATCAATCTGCAGGCCTTCACTTAATTCCTTGGATGAGACGCGGTCCACATTGGAATTATACAATGTGTCCACGAATCGATAATAAAGCGGTAATCGTTTAAGGGTGGCTTTAGGAATTTTCATTTCATTTTTGGACATCCTGATCACCCAGTTTCTATAAATATGTGATATAATTCACAGCACTTCATTATACCATGCAGCACGGCTGTTTACTATGTGAAAGTTATGTGACATGGTTTGACGTTCCCACTCACGCATTATTCATGTAAAATACAATAGAGGTGGAAAACATGATTCTTTTACAGGCAAGCCAATTAACTAAATCATTTGCAGGTGACACACTGTTCGCCGATGTCAAATTCGAAATAAAAACCAATGACCGCGTTGCCATAGTCGGCAGGAATGGTGCCGGTAAGACGACATTGATGAAAATATTAGCAGGTGTGGAAAGCTACGACAGCGGTCACTTAATGCTCGCGAAAAACATCCGCATGGGCTATTTGACGCAGCAGATGACATTGAATGCTGATGGTACAGTATATGAAGCCATGATGAAACCATTTCTTCATCTTGTTGAGATGGAAAAGAAATTACAGAGTATCGCCGATTATTTAAGTGGTCAAAGTGCACATGCTGACAGTGAAGCCTATCAGAACAAGCTGGCAGAATACGAAAAACTACAGGCCGCCTTCGAAGCAGAAGATGGTTATAAATACGATCATAAAATCAAAACGGTGCTGACCGGCTTGAATTTCACTGAAGATGACTTCAATCAGAAGATTGATTATTTCTCCGGGGGTCAGAAAACACGTCTTGCACTCGCTGAAATGCTGCTGCAGGAACCAGACCTGCTGCTGCTCGATGAGCCGACCAACCATCTGGATATGCAGACCACCGCATGGCTCGAAAATTATTTACTGACTTATCAAGGTGCGATCATCGTCATATCTCATGACCGTTTCTTTTTGGACAAAGTGGCCAGCACGGTATATGATGTAGCACTCGGCCGCGTCACAAAATATGTCGGCAACTATTCGAAATTCATAGTAGAACGTGATGCTTTCTATGAAAAAATGACAGCGGAATACGAGCGGCAGCAGGCGGAAATTGAGCGTCTTGAAACGTTCGTACAGAAAAATATTACGCGTGCCTCGACATCAGGCATGGCAAAAAGCAGGCGCAAAGTTCTTGAGAAGATGGTCCGGATCGAAGCGCCTAAACTCGATGACCATTCCCTCAACTTGAACTTCAGAATAGACCGTGAATCAGGCAACGACGTATTGACGGCAACTGCGCTGGAAGTCGGCTACGATGCGCCGATTACAGCACCGATTTCATTTGACGTCAAAAAACAGGATGCGATTGCTGTCATCGGCCCGAACGGTATCGGTAAGACAACGCTGATCAAGACAATCGCGAAACGGCTCCCTGCTCTTAGCGGCGATATTAAATATGGTGCCAATGTGTCTATCGGCTACTATGATCAGAAACAGGCAGAATTCAGTTCTACGAATACAGTGCTGGAAGAACTGTGGCAGTATTATCCGACGATGCCGGAGAAAGATATTCGCGCAGTACTCGGCCGCTTCCTGTTCGTCCAGGACGACGTCAAGAAAGCCATCAATGACTTATCAGGAGGCGAGAAAGCACGGCTGCAGCTCGCTAAACTCAGTCTTGAAAATAACAATGTTCTCATACTTGATGAACCGACAAACCATCTGGACATCGATGCAAAAGAAATACTGGAAGAAGCACTCATCCACTATGCTGGAACTGTGCTGTTCGTATCGCACGACCGCTACTTCATCAACCGTATCGCCACAAAAGTACTCAATGTAACTTCAGAAGGTGCGGCCATATTCCTCGGCGATTACACATACTTCACCGAAAAAGAAGAAGAACGTGCCGCCCATGAAGCCTTTGAAGAACGTGAAATAGACGCGGCTTTAGTTGAGTCGACCAGCTATGAAGATAACAAACAGATGCGAAAAGAGCGCCGCAAGATGGAGCGTACGCGGCTTAAGCTCGAACAGGATATCGAAGCACAGGAAGCACTGATTGCAGATATCGAACAGACATTGACGCTGCCGGATATATTCAATGACAGTCAGAAAAGCTATGAACTGCACCAAAAAATGGTAGCTGCGCAGGAAAAGCTGGAATCTGCCATGGACCAATGGGCAGAGCTTGAAGCAATTCTTGAAGAATCGGAGTAATTTCCGGTTCTTTTTTTGTACACATTGTTATCCACAAACTAAATAAGGTAAATAAAGCAATCCACAAAGTTATCCTAGTTATCCACAGATTATTACTAATTTCATCGGTTTATTTTCGTGTAAAATGACTAACAGCGCTGAACTTATACACAATATGTTAACAACTTGTGTACAGGTACGTATGTTCTGTTTACAAATGATGAAAATCAACAAAAAAAGACATGTCTCCATGTCTTATAAATCCATTGAACTTTTGCCGTTTAAGCTGAAATCTGTGAACTGCTGCTGTTGATATAAGAAATAAGCGGCAGCACCGATCATTGCAGCATTATCTGTACAGAGATTGAGCGGTGGAATATGCAGCGCTATACGGTCTCCTGCTGCTTCAGTCAGACGCTGTCGCAGACCACTGTTAGCTGCAACGCCGCCGCAGACAATCAATTCTTGAATTTGATATGCTTCAAGTGCTTCGAATGTCTTCTGAGTCAGCACATCGACCACACTTGCCTGAAAGCTGGCTGCGACGTCTGCCGGGTCCACTTCTTCCCCCTTCTGCTTTTTGTTATGCAGTGTATTGATGACAGCACTCTTCAAGCCGCTGAAACTGAAGTCATAGCCGTCAAGAATCGGTCTCGGAAAGTTCAATGTATCACGCCCTGCAGCCGCCAGACGATCGACTTGAGGCCCGCCTGGATACGGGAGATTGATAGTGCGGGCCACTTTGTCATAAGCCTCTCCCACTGCATCATCACGCGTCTCACCGATCACTTCAAAATCAAGATGATCACGCATCACAACTAGTTCTGTATGTCCCCCTGAGACGATGAGTGCCAGAAGCGGGAATGTCAACGGCGTTACAATATGATTCGCGTATATGTGACCGGCAATATGATGAACGGGAATCAGCGGTTTATTATGACTGATGGCAAGTGCTTTTGCTGCATTGATACCGACCAGCAGCGCACCGATGAGACCCGGACCTTCAGTGACTGCAACTGCATCGATGTCATCCATCGATACATCCGCTGCGTTCAAAGCATCTTCAATGACAAGCGTAATATTTTCGACGTGATGACGGCTCGCAACCTCAGGCACAACGCCGCCAAAGCGCTGATGTGACTCAATCTGACTGTTCACACTATTACTTAACACTTCACGGCCATTTCTAACCACACTGACCGCTGTTTCATCACAGCTAGTTTCTACTGCTAGAATTGTTATATCATTCATCTCTTAACCTCACCCACATGACTTTCGCATCCTGGCCTTCACCGTAATAATTTCTTCTTATACCACCATACGAAAATCCTAATTTTTCATACACATGTCTTGCCGCGACATTTTCTTCGCGGACTTCAAGGCTCATCATTTCACAACTTTCGCGTGCGTAGTTCATCACGTATTCAAGAAGCAGCTGCCCGTAACCATAACCGCGCAGTGATTCATCGATAGCTACCGTCGTAATCTGTGCCTGGTCAATGACAATCCACAGCCCAAGGTAACCGATCACCCGCTCATCCAAAGTCATGACAAAATAATGACCAAACTCATTTTTCTCAAGTTCGTGATAGAAAGCATCCTGCGTCCATGAGCCGGACGGAAAACTCTTCTGTTCAATATCGTAGACTGCAGAGACATCATGGACAGTCATTTTTCTTATAGTCAATCCCGATTGTTCAGCCAATTGCGTTCTGCCTCCGATATTCTTAAATAAGTCGGTTCAAATGTATGAACATCGACTGCATCTTGTGTGGTGTCAATTAAGCGGCGCATTTCCACACTTCTAGGAATACAGTAGAAATACGGCCCTTTTAACTGATCTTTCAACTTGATGGCATCCATACCAAGAAACATATAGGGTAAATGCTGTACCTTTAAATAATCATTCAGTTCATCAATCGTCATGTAGCTGTCTTCCTTAATAGTTTCGATATGGATACCTTTGTATCGATAGATCCCCGTATAAATCGCATCGCGACGTGCATCAATGACAGGAATCAGCAGAAATTCATGCATTCTGACCGTAGCTGCGAGTGTCTTCAATGATGAAACAGCATATAATGGAATATTGAGTGTATAAGCAAGCGTCTTAGCAGTCGTCACACCAATGCGGAGTCCGGTATAAGAACCCGGCCCCTTGCTGACAACAATACCTTCAAGATCACTCATCTGAAGTCCTGCATAGGTCATCACATATTCAATTGCAGGCATCAATGTAATAGAATGATTGATTTTTTTGGCACTGTTGAATTCAGCAAGTACTTCGATACCATCACTGACACTGACAGATAACGGCTGATTCGCTGTATCAATATGGAGTAATTTCATGAGTTAAAGCCTCCAGTAAATTTTCGTAATGCGCCCCGTGCGCTTCAACAGTCACTTGGCGTGAATCATCTGAAATCCGTTCAATAGTCAACGTTAAATAGCCGGGTGGCAGAAATTCTTCAATCATCTGCGGCCATTCAACAAGCGTCACACCTTCACCGTAGAAGTAATCATCAAAACCTAGATCCTCATCACTATCCTCTAGTCTGTAACAGTCCATATGATGAAAAGGAAGCCGTCCTGAATAGCTTTTAATAATCGTAAAGGTCGGTGAGCTGATTGTTTTGTTCACACCCAGTGCTTGACCGAAAAACTGACTGAACGTCGTCTTCCCTGCTCCAAGATCACCTTTCAATAAATAAACATCATCAGGCGATGCAAGATGCGCCAAATGTGATGATAGTGTTTTCATTTCTTCTAAAGAGTTGATTATCAGTTTCATACATTCACCTACGTTAATTAATAATATCTATTGTAACATCTTGAAGGGTTGAACATCTTATGATTTGGCCATTGTTGATGACAAATTGATTGAAAAGTCGCGGCCTTATCACAGATCAATCGGAAGAACGCAAAAAAAAGAGACCTGAACGGTCTCGAGTGCGGCTCATCGCATCATATTTCTGCCCGGCAACGTCCTACTCTCACGGGACGTCAGTCCAACTACCATCGGCGCTAGAGAGCTTAACTTCTGTGTTCGGTATGGGAACAGGTGTG
>CAACWR010000053.1_pt1 | contig 20142 bp, 19 predicted proteins | sample 2275701 | NCBI WGS metagenome assembly CAACWR01 (sample SAMEA5312467, study PRJEB27640) | indoor metagenome | biome: indoor environment; feature: uncontrolled; material: polymer concrete tiles wood | place: Germany | collected 2014-07-07
CGTAAAATCATCGTTGATACTTACGGCGGCTATGCCCGTCACGGCGGCGGTGCCTTCTCTGGTAAAGATGCAACGAAAGTAGACCGTTCAGGCGCCTATGCAGCACGTTATGTCGCGAAGAACATCGTAGCGGCAGGGCTTGCTGACAAAGCAGAAGTACAGCTAGCCTACGCGATCGGTGTGGCTCATCCTGTATCGATTTCTGTCGATACGTTCGGTACAAGCGACTACTCAGAATCAGCACTTGTAGAAGCCGTACGCAGCACATTCGACTTACGTCCGGCAGGTATCATCAAGATGCTTGATCTGCGCCGTCCGATCTACAAGCAGACAGCTGCTTACGGACATTTCGGCCGTACAGATGTCGAGCTGCCATGGGAACAGACAGACAAAGTCGACAGCTTGAAAGCAGCGATTCAATAACATCTTAGACAGCGGAAACCTTGAACGGGTTTCCGTTTTTTTGTGAGTTCGGCTGAAAAAAGAGTAATATTCTCAAAATTGATCAGATGAAATTTTATGAATAATACTGAAGAAAACGTAAATTTTGATTATAATATGAATAAACCTATATATACAAAGGAGAATTTCATGACTGAACTTACACCGCTTCATTACATTATTATTGCGCTCGGTGTTCTGGCGCTGCTGTTCTTAGTGCTCTGGATCGTTACTAACAGCAAAGCAAAACGTGAACGACTGAGACTGGCCGATCAGCATGCAGATGACAAACAGAAATTGTCAGCAGAACTGCAGGACAAAGCTGAGAAAGAACGGCTTGAACAGAAAAAAGCGTTCGCCCAGCAGAAAGAGATCTATGATGAACAAGTATCTAAACAAGCCATTCAAATCGACAGCTTGAAACATCTGTCCAAAAACGGTGGCGAGTATTTGACGGATCTGACATTGATTCAGCTCAAAGAACGTCTTGTCCGAAACGAACGAATCAGACCTGAAGATATGCATGTCCTTGCCAATGTCTTTATTCCTGGACGTGATCTGAAGCGGACAGAGAAAATTGCCCACATCGTATTGACACGAACAGGTGTATACATCATTGATTCGCATTACTGGAAAGGGCATATCTATCACGGCGTAGATCAGACACAGTTCTCACAGGAACCGATGTTTGAACATATATTCAGTCTGCTGGATATCGACCCTTACATCGAACAGACACTTGCGATGGAACGAGATGAGGAGAAAGGCGCTGTCTATTTCCGCTCATTACGAGATAACATTGAAGACTTGAAACGCCGGGCAGAACTCGTTGAAGAAACATTCAAACTGAAATATCCTGTCACATCCATTGCCTACTTCAACAGAGAAGGTCATGATTCCGGGACGATGAACAATTACTCAAGAGATAAGAACGTCAAAGTGGTCGTCGGTGAAGACGAGCTTGAACTGTTCTTTGAGAAATATGTCTTCCACGGAAGGTTTCAATATTCAGTGGATGAACTAGAATTGATACGCGATGATATTGAACATTTGAATCCGTAGTAGCAACCGGCCGTAATCGGTCGGTTTTTTTTAGTAGTATCAGGGTATATGATAAGAACTAAAAAAAGGGGTGTTCAAATGGAATCAGCAGTTACATTTCATAATGGCAATGTCATGCCAAAAGTAGGACTCGGTGTCTTTAGAGTAGAAGAAGGTCAGCAGGCTGTCGATGCAGTAAGACATGCGATTGTTTCAGGTTACCGCAGCATCGATACAGCGATGATCTATCAGAATGAACAATCAGTCGGCGAAGGAATTCGTCTAGGACTAGAAGAAGCGGGGATTGACCGCAGCGACTTATTTGTCACATCTAAAGTGTGGCTGAGTGATTATGGATTCGACACAACGATTGCTGCCTATAACGCATCACTCGAACGGCTCGGACTGGATTATCTGGATCTCTACTTAATTCATTGGCCGGGGCAGGATAATCAAGCATTCATCGATACATGGAAAGCAATGGAACAGTTATATAACGACGGTAAAGTAAGAAATATCGGTGTCAGCAACTTTAACATTGAGCATCTGGAGGCTTTATTGAAACAGGCTTCAGTGAAACCAGTCATCAATCAGGTGGAGTTTCATCCGTACTTGAACCAGAAAGAGCTGCGACACTATTTAGCAGACAAACAAATCGTCGCAGAATCATGGTCACCTTTATTGAACGGTGAGATATTGACGAATGAAGTCATCCATAATATCGCTGACAAGCACGGCAAAACACCGGCACAAGTCGTGATTCGCTGGAACATTGAGAATGATGTCGTCGTCATTCCGAAATCAGTAACACCAGAACGGATAGCAGAAAACTTAAATATCTTTGATTTTGAATTAACACAGGAAGATCATTACGAAATCGATCAGTTGAACGAAGACCGCAGAATCGGACCGGATCCTGCTGAATTTACAGGAGCATAATCATAAAGGCCTTCTAATCTTGTTAGAAGGCCTTTATGATGTATTAATCGATCAGCTGGAGTCCTGCCGTGAAACAAGTCAGCGGCAGAATAATGGATAGAGCGATGTAGGTCATACCAGACTTGCGGTCAGATGCCACAAGTGTCACAGCTTCCACTGAAAATGTTGAAAATGTAGTTAAGCCGCCCATGATTCCGGTCCCGAAAAACAACCAGCCACTCATATGTGTCAGCATACCGAGCAGCAGTGACCCGGCACTATTGATGATGAGAGTCATCCATGGGAAACGGCCATTATACTGACTTAAAAATACCCGGATACAGGCACCGATCATAGAGCCGATTCCGACTTCAATCATTGGACAGCCCCCCATTTCATCCCGAGATAAGCGAATGTCATGCCGAGCAGCACTGTCGCAGCTATATAGCCTGTACCGTACAAGACATTAACTTGAATAAGCGCCGCACTTTCCAGACTGAATGTGGAAAAGGTCGTGAAGCTGCCGACCAGTCCAGCAGTGATACCGGTTTTCAGGGCGGTATGTTTCATCGCCATCAGCTTGACAGACAGCCATCCAAGGACAAACGCCCCGACCATATTGACGACAAACGTCCCTGCAGGATCAAACAGCAGGCTCAGTTCATAACGTAATGCTCCGCCGATAAAGGCGAAGATACAGACGTATACATATTTCATCATATGCCTCCATTAAAAGAAACTGCATGAGAAGCACCATTTCTACAAAATGCCGAACAACAATAATCCTGAAAATAAATGATAGAGAATCACTATGAGGATAATCCAAGGCCAGACTTTGACCCATTTCCTTAAGCCATCAGACGTTTGTTTCGGACGTTTAATAGCTATATCAACGAGTAAGATGCTGATAATCAGTAGAATAGCATTCACTAGACCGGTGAACAGGATAATCGCATTGATAGAACCGAACAACCCTTTGATGATAGGATTATGAACGCTTAGAAACACACTAAGAATGACAAAGGTAACGGATAGATAGAAGAATTTGTGTGCTTTATGCATGAATAGCCTCCAAAACTTAGTATGAAACTATTTTAGCATGAAGAGAGGAATTTACCACCACTAGTTTTGCCGCTCTTTCATTTGTAATTATCATTATATAGCGTTATAGTGAAATTGAATCACACTTCAATTACAGGAGGAATAGTAATGGAAAACTTGAAAGTACAAGTATTTGCAGATGGCGCTGATATCGAGCAGATGAAATCAGCTTACAATAATAAAGAAGTAGATGGATTCACAACGAACCCGTCATTGATGGCAAAAGCAGGTGTAACTGACTACAAAGAGTTTGCAGAAAATGCAGTTAAAGCGATTCCTGATGCATCTATTTCATTTGAAGTATTCGCAGATGACATGGAGACGATGCGTAAAGAAGCTGAAATCCTGATGGGCTACGGCGATAATGTCTTCGTTAAAATACCAGTCGTCAATACAAAAGGCGAATCCATGATTCCACTGATTAAAGAATTGTCTGAGAAAGATGTTCAATTGAATGTCACTGCGGTCTATACGATTGAACAAGTGAAAGAAATCACGGATGCCGTCAAAGCAGGCGTGCCGACATACGTCTCTGTATTTGCTGGAAGAATTGCGGATACAGGTGTTGATCCCCTGCCGTTGATGAAAGAAGCAGAAAAAGTATGTCACTCAAAAGAAGGCGTCATGCTGTTATGGGCAAGCTGCCGTGAACTATACAATGTCATCCAGGCAGACGAAATCGGCTGTGATATCATTACATGTCCTGGCGATGTCGTGAAGAAAATTCCGAATATCGGTCGTGACGTGAATGAATTATCGGTTGATACAGTGAAAGGCTTCGCAAAAGATATCGAAAAAAGCGGCCTTAAAATTTTATAAACAGATGTCGATGAATGACAGGTACAATGACCATTAACAGACTGGAGCAGATGCGCTCCAGTCTTTTTCAATTGATTAAAAAAATCTATTACCTTCTTTAAAAAAAAAAAAAATAAATATTTCAAATGCAATATTGCATAAAGAGTATAATTAAGGTATATTATTTATAGTTGATTGTCAGAATATTATTACAACGAAAGGAGTGATGGTGTGCCGATAAGCATTGGGGACAAAGTCATTAAGAGAAGAAAAGAAGTGAAAATGACACAGTCCGAGCTGGCAAAAGATATTTGTACGCAAAGTCAGGTGAGTCGAATTGAAAAAAATGAAATCATGCCGAGTTCTGAAACGTTGTTTCTGATTGCGAATAAGCTGAATGTCAGCATGGATTATTTTTTTGGAGTCGAAAAAGTCAACAACGTGATTCGTGGGAAAAAGATATGTCAGGATTATTTAGAAATCAATGATTTTGAAACATTGGAAGTATTTATAGATGCTCAACTTCAGACTGTTTTGACTGAATACGAACACCAATATTTCTCTTGGATCAAAGCAGTATGTATTGGACAAAATCGGGACAAATTACATGAGAGCATTGCTAGGCTGGAATCACTAAGTAATACTACTATTAATGTTGATGATCCTGAGCTTGAAGCAAGTATTTATAACTCTTTATCAATTTTTTACCGAAAAGTAGATAACATTAAAGAATCAGACAGAGCTATTAATAAAGCTAAAAGCATTATTAAGAAAAATATGATTTATAATGAAACTGCAGTAAAAGTATACTATCAATACGCTAATCTACTTATGATTGAAGAGAAATACAGTGAAAGTTTAGAATCTGCTCAACAAGGATTAGAAATATGTCTTGAGAATAACTTATTATATTTAATGGATAATTTAATTTACTTTATTTGTGGAGCTAAGCAAGATCTAGGAATTATTACTGATAAAGATAGAGAACTCTATGATATCGGTTATGGTATAGCAAAACTAAAAAATAATGTAAATTTGATTGATTTGTATGAACAAGAACTTGTAGAATATAATCATTTAAAAACAGTATAGGAGAGATTACCGATGAAAAAACTATCTAAAGGTCTTACAGTATTTACTTTATTAGCAGTATTATTTGGATTTCATAATGTAGATTTTAAAAATACATCTGAACCTAACCATGTGAAAGTTACGGATTTGGAGTATCACTAAAAATCGAAATCAATCCTCTACGGTACTGAACCCGTAATTGGGACAGAAAAAACATTTAATCAGACGGCCTGTTTCCGATATTGAATCGGAGACAGGCCGTCTGATTTTTGAATTCTAATTTCAATTTGTTTTACAATAGAGCTAGGTCTGTTGATCTGTCCAATATTATTTTGAAAGATTGCACCAGCGGCTCAGTTTTTATTTGTCGGGGTGAGGATGTCTTTATTTTCAGCCCGGGCTTTGCTAAAGTAAGTAGAAAAGCACCCGCAGTAAGGGCGCTGCGGGCGTATAGATAGAAAATGAAGGGGTATAAGTTACAAATTACCCTTTTTATACGAAGGTAAACATGGAGGTTCACTTTGGCACAGAAGCGGTTAACAAAGCGTCAGCTTGAAATAAGAAACAAATGGATTCTGTCCGGTATTCTTGTCTTCATAGGATTCGGTATCTATCTGCTGATTCGAATGTCAATCGCGGCATACGAAGAACGGATGGAAGATAAGCGGGTGACAGTGAAATGGACGTATCAACAGGCAAAGGCACGTCAGTTGAAGGCGTCTCCTGTTATTTCTAACGGTGTAGTATGGTCAAAAGCAGATGGTGATGATATCGACCGTTATATGAAGCCGGATAGATTCTACCATCATAGTGAACAGCGCTATCAATTTCTAAATTTGAAGCTGTCGCAGAAGATTGATGCGGATACGTTGAATGAACTGCTGGAAGACCGGGGGATTCTAGAGGGTCTCGGCAAAGCTTTTGCACGTGCGTCCAAAAAAGAAGATGTCAATGAGATCTATCTGATCAGTCATGCGATGCTTGAGACCGGTAAAGGAACCAGTGAACTGGCTCAAGGGGTGACGCTGAACAAAGAAGGGCAGCGCGATAAGAAGGGCAGACGCTACTACAACTTCTTCGGTATCGGGGCCTATGATCAAAATCCGGTCATGGACGGTGCGCGGTTTGCTCAGAAACAGGGCTGGGATTCTCCTGAGAAAGCAGTCAGAGGAGGCGCTGCGTTCATTCACCGTGAATATTTGTCACGTGACAGCCAGTACACGCTGTATTCCATGCGCTTCAACCCTGCTGATCCAGGACGTCACCAATACGCAACCGATGTGATGTGGGCAACGCATAATGCACGGCAGATGGCACAGTATTATAAGCAGTTAGGTCTTGAAGGGAAGTTCTTTACCCGTCACTACTATCAAAAATAAGCAGATACCATCTATCAGCTTATTTTTTTTGAGTGATTATTTCTGAATTTTCAAAATATTAGTTGCTTTATGATTTATATTTGATTATGATAATTTTAAGAAAGCATTTTGAATTTTATTAATTTAGTGCATAAATATTACATATCAGGAGGAAAGCTATGAAGAAGATGAATTGGCTTCTCGTACCCGTATTAACAGCTTCAACAGTGTTAGCAGCATGTTCAGGTGGATCAGGAGATGACGGCGGCGCAAAAGGGGGTTCAAAAGCGGAACAAGTACTGAATCTGACATCATCATCAGATATTCCATCAATGAACCCGGCGTTAGCGACAGACTTAGTCAGCTTCCAGGTATATCAAAACGTATTTGAAGGGTTATACAAGCTGGATAAAGATTCACAACCGGTCCCAGCACTTGCTAAAGGAGAACCGGAAAAATCAAATGATGACAAAACATGGACCATCAAACTTCGTAAAGACGCGAAATGGTCTAACGGTGATCCTGTTGTGGCAGAAGATTTCGTCTACGCATGGCGTAACGTTGTCGATAAAGACACCGGTTCAGAATATGCGTTCATCATGTATGACATCAAAAATGCTGAAGACATCAATACAGGCAAAAAAGATCCTGAAGCGTTAGGTGTTAAAGCGGTTGATGATCACACACTCGAAATTGAGCTTGAAAACGTTCAACCGTACTTCGAAAGTTTACTGGCATTCGGAACTTACATGCCGAAAAATCATAAATTCGCAGAAGAAAAAGGCGATAAATATGGTGTCGGTGAAGAAAACGCTGTATACAACGGTCCGTTTGAATTGACTGAATGGAATACAGAAGAAAACTTCAAATTAGAAAAGAACGATGATTACTGGAATAAAGATGAAGTGAAGCTGGAGGAAATCAACTACCGTGTCGTCAAAGACGTACAGACAGGACTGAACTTATACGAAACAGGTAAAGTGGACTCTGTGGGTGTATCTGCAGAAAGCGTCGATAAATACAAAGAAAATGATGACTTCCATACAGAATTGACATCAGCGATTCAGTTCATCAGAATCCAGCACAAAGGCAAAAAAGAATTACAGAATGAAGATCTTCGTTTAGCACTTGCTAAATCGATTGACAAAGAATCTTACGTGAAAAACAATGTCAATAACGGTGCGGTAGCAACGAATCAATTGACTCCAAAAGATGTCTACAAAGGGCCGGATGGTTCTGACTTCTCTGAAATTGCAGGCGGCGACGAACTGAACTATGACGTTGATGCAGCGAAAGAGCACTGGGCTGAAGCGAAAAAAGCACTTGGTAAAGATAAGATTGAAATTGAGTATTTGACAACAGACCTTGATACCTCTAAGAAAGATGCGGAATACTTCAAAGAGCAGTGGGAATCGAATCTTGACGGATTAACGATTAAGATCAAACAAGTGCCGTTCAAACAAAAATTAGCACTTGAAGCAAAAGGCGATTATGAGCTGGCATATGGCAACTGGTTCCCTGACTATGCTGACCCGATGACGTTCATGGATCTGTTCTGGTCTAAACAGACGAACACAGGTTATAACGATCCAGAGTACGATAAGAGGATTGAAGATGCAAAAGGACCGTTGTTATCTGACCCTCAAAAACGCTGGGATACTTTAGGTGAAGCGAGCACGATGCTGCTTAAAGAAGCACATACGATTCCAATCATTCAACGCGGCAGCGCATATTTAGAGCAGCCATACGTGAAAGGTGTCGTCGTGAACTCTTCTACAATCAACCAGTATGACAAAGCATACATTGACGGCAAGAAGAAGTAACAACTGAATAAGTATTAGTCGAGCGACGTTATGTCGCTCGGCTTTTTTGTTGTATTTTAATACAAGTGTGTTAAAATAAATTTAAATCATACAGTTGTATTAAAAAGGAGTGGCTTGATGCCGAAAATCATTGACAGAGAACAGAAGAAGCAGGAAATTATCAGACACGCCTGGCAATCCATCAGTGACCATGGAATCAAAGGGATGTCAGTGCGACAAATCGCAGATCAGGCGGGAATTTCATCCGGACAGATGCGCTATTATTATCCAGACCATGCAGCACTGCTGACAGCGGTTATGGCGTATGTCAAAGAGAAGGTCGAACACCGAATTAAAGAGATTATTACGAGTGAATTACCTATCCAGCAGAAAATCATTGAAGCGATTCTTGCGACACTGCCGCTTGATGATGATCGATATGCCGATATGGAAGTGTGGACGGCATTCCAGATGATGACGCAGGAAAAAGGGAAAGACACGATGCAGGATGATATAAGGAAGTTGGTCGTGACAGCGCTCAGTGCGCTGGAATCTGCAGGTGTATTAAAGGCAGGACTTGACCGAGAACTGACGACGTTAAGAGCGGTTGCGTTGATTGATGGGCTTGCCATGCATAAGTTATTTGCAGTCGATTCTGTACGCAACGACATGATTGAAGCGATCGTTATAAACGAAGTCGAATTCTGGATGGAGGCGGAATAAATGAGTATCATTCTATGGTTGATCATCGGCGCTGAAATCGCGTTCTGGGTAGTGATTATCGCAGGTTTGACGACGCGTTACATCATGAAGCAGCAGAAGTTGAGCATGGTATTTTTCGCACTCGTACCGGTCATTGACATCGTATTGCTTACCGCGGCAACGATTGATATGCTGAACGGTGCATCTGCAACTATAGCTCATGCTTTAGCAGCAGCCTATATCGCCGTATCGCTCGTATTCGGAAAACGCATGATTGCACGTGCTGACAAGCTGTTTAGACAATGGGTATTGAAAGAACATATAACGAAGGACAAATTATTCGGCATGCACTATGCGAACGCATCACTGCAGTTTACTAGACGTCATATACTTGCTTATCTGGTTGGAACGGGATTGATGTGGCTGGTCGTCTGGTTGGTCGGTCAACCTGACAAGACTGAGGCAATGACAGGGGCTATTAGGCTGTGGACGATGATTATTATCATTGATGGGCTCATTACAGCAAGTTATTATATATGGCCGAAAAAACAAAAAACGACGTCATAAAACAAGCAGAGCATCAGCTCTGCTTGTTTATTTTCTTCTATTGCGCTTGTACTGTTCCATCTCTTCACGTTCGTACATATACAGATAGACGATAATACCAAGTGGTACACCGAGAATAGGAGTCGTGAATATGCTTGCGATCACGATAATGGCAATTGCCATCCCAAGTTCATTGTTTTCCCACTGTTTGTCTTTCAAGTAGTCAATCATTGTTCTAAAATCCATCGAAACATCTCCTTCACAAAAGTATAGTTACACTATTATAAACATGAATGGCTGGAGAATGCCAATGATTCTATAGTCACCTTAGAATTCAATGACTGTCTGCTGATGATCTGTCAACATTGTAATCATCGCATCATACAGATGCTGAACTATTAACGTTATTCAGCGCATCTGGAAGCAGCGTGACATAAAAGTATATTATAATATAACAGACATGGTATTTGTGTAAAATTTCCATACTGGAACAATCAATCGCTGGTCGCGCATGCTGAGTTATAATGGCGTCAAAAAGAGGTAGAGACGATGTTGCCTGAACAGTTGATTATACGTTATCTTGAGAATCATTACGCGACGTATTTCGATAGACATGAACACTTAAAAATCACGCAGCTGAAAGATAAAGGGTATTACTATGAGTTCAACTTGTGGCGCGGAAAATTGCTGACTATAGGGGAGACAGTGACGAAAGTAGATCTGCTGCTGATGAATCAGGAGTTAATGAAAACTGACTAATCCATCATTATATAATAAAAAATGATGAAAATGCGGAATCTTTCCAGGGTGGGAAGATTCCGCTTCTTTGCGTGATGAATTAGTATTCTCACTGAAAAAAGTGAGGTAGAGCCATGACTAATCAAGATATTGTTACCGCTATTAAATGGCATAGAGAGAACTTGGAGATTAAAGCAAAAGACGTCGCAGAAATATTAGGACATGTGCCGTCGAAGTATTCGAAGATAGAAAGCGGCGAACAGGTTATTACAGCATTGGAGCTGGTGAAGATCGCTGAGTACTTTGGAATGACGGTGGATGAATTGATTAAAGTGCCGAGTAGGAGGGGGAAGTAGATCAAGATGTGCTATCTTATAAATTTTATCATATACTTATAAAAAGTATATAGATAGAGGGATGTCATGGATAATCAATACAAAGATCAATTATTCGAAACTCCAGAAACATATCAAATCGACAATAATCAAACACTTATAAATAACAAATTACTTACTCAAGAAGAATCTATTCAATATTTTTTAAATTCACATGAAATCATTATTAGTAAAGAAATGAATGAAATTATAGCAGAAAATCCTATGCAACTTAATAAATATATATCATCACTAACTGCAAAGCGTATTAAATCTGTACCATTTCGATTATCGTTGTATGGCGATAAATCATTAGAAAAATACAAATATGAGTTAACGAGTGATTTTCAACTACTTGAAAGTAAATTAATTACTAACGAACACAGTAAAGGTAACTACTTAATCAATGATTTAAAAAATGAATTACTCACTTGTGATAGCTTTGATATTGTAGTTAGTTTTATAAGAGGATCAGGTTTGAATATGCTGATTAATACTTTAGATATTTTACAACAACGTGGGATAAAAGGAAGAATCATAACTTCCACATACATGAATGTTACAGAACCAAAAGCACTTGCTACTTTACTTAATTATTCTAATATCGAGTTAAAAGTGTATCAGAGCGACAAAAGTACTGATAGTTTCCATACAAAAGCTTATATTTTCCATCGTAAAAATCAATTAAGTTCAGTTATTGTTGGTTCATCTAATATATCAGCTGCAGCTTTAAAAACAGGTGAAGAATGGAATATACGTACATTTGAAAAGACAAGTGACTCTATTTATCCTAAGATGGTAAATCGTTTTGATAAAATTTGGAACAACGATAAAACAATATTAATCAATCATAATTTCATAAAAAAATATAATGATTTTATCGATAATGATAAAGTGATTAGACCTTATATTAACTCATTTAATATAAAAAAATCAGATGAAAAGTCTATAGAAATCAAACCTAACTCTATGCAGAAAACTGCTATTGAAAATTTATTAAATTCCATTAAAAACGGTCATAAAAGAGGATTAGCGATTGCAGCTACTGGTACAGGCAAAACATATCTATCAGCCATGTGTGCTCAACGTGTTGAACCCGAGAATGTGTTATTCATAGCTCATAGAATAGAATTACTAGAAGGTGCAATGAAAACTTTTAAAAATATATTTAAAAATGATGCTCATGATAATTTTGTCATTTATAAAGGAGACCAGAGAATCTTTAAGAAGTTTACATTTGCTTCTGTACAATCTTTAATGAATGATATAGAGCGCATTGATCCAGAACAATTTGACTTTGTCATAATAGATGAGTTTCATCACGCTACTGCATCAACTTATATGAAAATTATTGACCACTTAACACCTAATTTTTTATTAGGATTAACAGCAACACCTGAACGGACGGATAGTGGAGATATATATGGTTTAGCAGAATATAATATTATTGTTGATGTTAGATTAAAGCATGCACTAGAAAGTGAATTACTAGTACCATTTCAGTATTACGGTATTAGTGATAACACGGTGGATTTAGCTTTTAAAAAGGGGATAGAAGAGGAAGAAGTTACTAAAATCCTTAATACTAATAAAAGGGTAGATTTCATAATTGAAAAAATGAACCAATATGTGCTCAGTGGTTCAATGAAATGTTTAGGCTTCTGTCAAAATAAAAAACATGCTCAATATATGAATGAAGAGTTCTTGAAATATGGTTATCATTCAGTAGTACTTACTAGTGAAAATTCAGATGCTGAACGTTTAGAAGCCATTGAAAGATTGGAAGATGAAGAGGATCCGTTAGAAATTATATTTATTGTTGACTTATTTAATGAAGGTGTCGACATTCCAAAGGTCAATTTAGTGCTGTTTCTAAGACCCACTGAATCAGCTATTATTTTTACACAACAATTAGGTCGAGGTTTACGTAAATTCGAAGGAAAAGATTATTTGACTGTATTAGATTTTGTTACAAATGACAGGAAGAGCTATTTAGTTCCTATTGCCTTAGCAGGTAATAGAAAAATGGTGGGTAAGGAAAAGCTAAAATCTTTAGTAGAACATAATTTTAATCATTTATCGGAAAATATTCATATAGAAATGGATTATAGGACTAAAGAAAAAATTCTTAAAGCTATTGATCAACAAGATTTTATGGCAGCAGAGTTTATAAAAAAAGAAATAAAGCAATTTTTAGAGGTTATTCGAATAAAGTCTAAAATAGAAGATCGAAAATTATCTATATTGGATTTTTATAATTTTGAAGACTCTCCTAATTTAGCTATTGTATTAAGAGGTACATATAAATCATTGTCTGAATTGAATAAGTCAATTAAGGAAGTAAGAGAAATCGATAATAAGATATTAAATGATCCGACAATGAAATGTCTTTTCGAAGAAATATCTAAATTATTACCAGTCAAAAGATTATATGACATCTTGAGTTTACTCCTTGTTTTGAAATATCAAAAAGTGTCGTTGAAAGATATTCAAGAATTCATTGAACAAACCTTCTCGATAAAATTAAATAGACAAGCATTAAATAAGATAGTACTTGCCATGAAAAGAACGAGTCAAATTCAGTATAAAAAACAAGCGTTGTTTAAATGGATAGAAAAAGAGCAGCGCATTGAACATTTGTTATCGATTGAAACAGATATTATCAAGGAACTAGATGATTATCTTTCTTTTACAATAGCGTCATATCAGCAAGAAACTGATGTAAATATATTAAACAAAGATGAAGAATTTGAGCTTTACAAGGAATATTCGAGAGCAGAAATAGCAACTGCTATAGGATTTGATAAGGACATTTTTTCGTGGAGAGAAGGTGTCAAGCAGTATAAAGGCAATCATTATCTGTTTGTAAATTTAGAAAAAGATGTCGAAAATGTAGAAGAACATCTATTGTACGATGATTATTTTATTTCCCCTGAATTATTTCACTGGCAATCACAGAACAAAACGAGTAGACAGTCGTTAACTGGTCAGCAGTATATTAATCATAAAAGAGATAATAAAAAAATTCATTTATTTGTCAGAAGAAAGAATACAGAAGACAAAAGAACATTACCATTCTATTATGTAGGACAAGTTGATTTTGTTTCTGCAGAAGGGGATAAGCCTATTACTATTCTTTGGAAACTACATCATCCAGTACCGCAAGAAATATTAAATGAATTAGAATACTAGATAAAAGAACGCATGTTTATTATGCGTTCTTTATTAATTCTACAGCAGGAATATCAGCTGGAGCCCATTCAAGTGATGACAGTTCAGAACGAGTGAGCCATTTTATTTGGTTATGTTCCGTTAATTGAATATCGCCTTCGATAATTTTTGTATAATAAGTCGTTAATTCGATTGTAGCAAAGTCATATTCATGTACAGTTGTAGTCACTTTCTCAGCAACCTCAACTACGCAATTCATTTCTTCTTTTAACTCACGAATTAAAGCCTCTTCAGGTGATTCATCTTGTTCAATTTTTCCACCAGGAAATTCCCAGAGAAACGGTAATGACATAGATTTGCTACGCTGTGCACACAAAATTTTATTGTTTTCAATAATGACTGCTCCGACTACTTTAATGTATTTTTTCATAATATGCCTCCTACTAGTAATAAATTATAACTTTGAAATGTATTTTTTAAAACCTTACTTGAAATAATTGAAAGTTCATGATCCAATTAAATTAAATAAAAAAATTTTAAAGGGGATGCTTTATGGGGATTATACATTCATCATTTAGAAAGCTAGGTTCATTTTTACAAGACAATACATATTACATACCTGAGTATCAAAGAGGTTACTCATGGGAAGAGGAACAACTTTTCGATTATTGGGATGATTTGATTCAACTATTTAATGAAGGAGAACGTTCTTCTCATTTTCTTGGACAAATTGTTGTTCATTATAATAAAGAAGAAGAAAAACGTTATATAATTGATGGTCAACAAAGAACAAGTACATCAATTATTTTATTAGACGCGATACGTTCTGTTTTCTTAGAATTTAATACACAAGACTCTATAATGGAAGCCGGAGATCTGACTTCTCATTATATAGGTCGTTATACTCCTGATAAAAATAAATTGAAGCTGATTTTAGGCGAGAAAGATAATCAATTTTTTAGAAATTACATACAGTTAGTTGAAAAGAAAATATATAAAAAGAGTGCCCTAAGTAAGTCAGAATTAAGAATATTTGAAGCAAGTAACTATTTTGTTAAAAACATTAAAGAATTTTTGAGTACTGAAGCTGATAACTTAAAAAAGTACAACAAGCTATATAAGTTATATTCAACGATGGTAGAAAATTTCAGTGTAATGTATGTTGAAACAGATGAAATTAATGAAGCATTTATTATATTCGAAACTTTAAATGCTAGAGGAAAAGAATTAGAAACATCAGACTTATTAAAAAACCATGTTTTTCGTATATCCAACAAAAAAATTGAAAATGTTAAAAGTGAATGGAGTATGATGCTAGAAAACTTGGGAAAAATTGATTCTACAAAATTCATAAGACATTACTGGAACTCAAAACATTCATTTGTTCGTGAAAAAAGTTTATATAAAGAATTAAGGAAGAACGTTACAAATCCTGTTGAAGCTGAAGAATTAGTACAGAATTTAGCTGAACTTGCACGTTTATATAGTGCACTTAATAGTCCTGAAGAAAATTTATATTTTAATGATAGTGAACTTAATGAAAAAGTTAAAGAAATGAGTCACCTTGGCGCCGTATCATATTATCCTATAATACTTGCTATGGAAAATCAGCAGTATAATGAAAATGATATATATGATGTCTTAACAGCAATTGAATCTTTAGTAGTCAGAAATTTTGTTGTAGCAGGTAAGGTGGCCAATAGATATGAACTAGATTTTGCTAAAATAGCTTATCAAATTAGTAATGAAATACTAACAAGTAAAGAGGAAATTGTGACTGAAATAAAAAGACATATGATTAGTGATGATGAATTTAAATCATCATTTAGAATGTTTACTGTTAAAAAGAAACCGGTTGTTCGTTACCTGTATAGAGCAATCAATAACTATTCAAATAAAGAGACAAGAATTATAAATGATAATAGTAAGATTCATATAGAACACATTATGCCCCAAAAATTAGGTAACTGGAATATTATTAAGGAAGATCATGAAGAATATTTATCAAAGTTTGGTAATCAAACTTTATTAGGTGAAGAATACAATAAGAATGCGACTAATAAAGAATTCTCATACAAAAAAGATATATATTCAAAATCGCAAATTAAGTTGACAAGAGATCTATCGAAATTAGACAAATGGGATATAAATAGTATTAAAAAAAGGCAAGAAGAACTTGCAGATATAGCAGTTGAAATTTGGAAAAAATGATTTGTGTTGAGGACTTATGAAGTATTCATAAGTCCTTTAAACATATTATGGATATTTAAATTTGAAACCGGTTTAATTATGTGATCTAATTAATAGTATAAAATATATACCACACTTCAAATTTATGGACTTATAAAGTAGTAAAGGTGGAAAAAACTATGTATGATGTTGGTTTCCAATTTTCTAAAATTACAAATATGGAAGTTGCTACGTTCGACAATTCCCTTAGTAGTTTCTATAGCAACGGAATTGAAGGAACAATTAAAGAAGATATACAAAACGCTTTGGATGCACGACTCCCTGAAAGTGAATTACCGGTGAAATTGGTAATTGGGATGCACGAAGTTAATAAATCAGATTTACCTGGGATAGATCATGTTTTTGATCACATCAATTCTCTTAAAGGTTCTAATGATTACACTATTAAAACGATTGAGTATATGAAAAACAGAAACTTAGTTGAACGAGTACCAGTACTTACAATTGAAGATCAAAATACTAAGGGATTGACGGGAGCGGCCAATGGCCAATCTAATAATAAAAAAGATACTTTTGGGATTTATGCCTATAGTAAGGGTGTTCACTTTGTTGAAAGTGATGCGAATATTGAAACTACTCGTGGAGGTTCACATGGTATAGGTAAAATTGCAAATAATGCAGCAAGTGATATTCATCTCATGTATTTTGCGAACTGCGATGCTGATGGACATCAACATGTGGGTGGAACGGTACAGTTAATAGAACATGCTCTTAACAATCAGTTTTATCGTTCAACTGGATATTTTTCTACAGTTAATGAAGAATCGAACAAATATTTTCCTTATGAAAATAAATTTACACATCCTATTTTTAATAAAGAATCTCGTGGATTAAAAATTATTATTCCTTATGTAAGAAAAGAATTCTTTAATGAAATAGATATTATTCATGCTATTTGTGATAATTTCTTTATGGCTATTTTAAAAAATAATTTAGAAGTAGTCATTCAAAATGGCGAAAGCACGATTAACGTTACCAATGAGACATTAGATAATATCATTACTACATACTATGAAACGGATTTAGCAAATATGAAGAAAGTATTTACTCCTTTATATTTATCTACTTATCAGTTAAATGAACCACAAAAAATTACAATTAGTAATGGCAGTGAATTATTTGAATTTGATCTTTACTTCCGGTATGACGAAAATATAATCTCTGGGAGAGTAGCGATTATAAGAACAATTGGTATGAAAATTGAAGACTTTAAAGTTAGAAATAGTGTGAGGAAGCCATTTAATGCTATTTTAATTGGTGGCCAAGAAGAAGATAAGTATTTAAAATCTTTAGAAAATGAATCTCATACTCAAATTTCTGCTGAAGCCATTCGAGATGAAAAAGAGAAAAGAAAAGCCAAAAAATTTATTAATAACTTACATAAAGAAATTAATCAAATCATTAATAATCAAATACTGAAAAACAACCCTACAGATGGAACCATTAATACAGATGATTTAATTTATCAAACAGAAACTACTTTTAAAAATGAACTATCTGATCGATCAAAAAAGATAAAATTATCAACTAACAAGACGGTTGTTAAGAAAGTATCTAAGGAAAGAAGAGATTCAGATAGCAGAAAGAAAATTAATAATCTCAGCACAGCTATAGAACCTAAAAGTCAGCGGAGAGCTATTAAGAAACAGTCTGGCAATTCTTCTAATGATAAAGCAGCAGAGTATATTATTCCTCCCAATACAGTTGAAAGAATTAGTTTGAATAATAAAGAAATTATAAGAATCAATTTAACTGGTCTTCTAAAAGAGCAGCCGAACTATTGCAATTTAAGTATTCGTATTATTGATGGCATGGGAAAAGAACTTGATTCAAAATATGATTTGAAACGAAATTATTCAACTGTCGTAGATTTAAATACTAGAAAAAGTATTAATTTTGATAATGAAAAATTTAGTAATGTATCAGTTTATCAAAATCTAATTAATCTACAGTTAAACGCCGTTGATTATCGTAACAATAGCGAATTAAAATTTTTATATGAAGTAGAGGTTGAAAATGATATATAAAAAAGATGCCGCTTTTTCTTATCCAATACTGTCTAATACAATAAATAGTTATGAAGACAATACATTCTTTTTTGATGTGACTGATCTTAATGATGATAATGTGAATTATACTTTTAAATTTGACTATCATATTGAATCAAATTTTATTAAAACGTTATTAAGAAATAACCAAGCAGTATTAGTGATTATTATTCAATCCATTGATAATTTTTTTAAGAAAATACATTTGAATACTAATGAAATTTTAGTTCCTAAAAATAGATTATCATTAAGTGATAAAACTATTTTGCAATTGCATATTCAATCAAATGAACCGATAAGTTTTGCAAAGTGTAATGAATTAAATGAATTCTATAATGATTTTAAAAACGAAATAGTCATAAAACCGAATACATTAATAGGCTATTCTAATACAGTGAAGTTTCAAGGAAGTGATAACAAACCATTAGAACTGCTAGAAAGAAGAATTGTACCTGGTCAGAATAGTGCTTTTAAAGTTGAGTTAGGGCCGTCAACGATCATTCTTTCTTTTAAAGATGAAAAATATCAAATGAACAATATCTTGAAATCTAATGTTAGTAATATGTATATATATGAAGGCTTAAGCAGAGCGTTGTTTCAATTCGTAAAAGATAATATTAATGATCAAGAATATGTAGATATAGAATCTTTACAGGAAGAACAAGATAATGAGCTTAATCAAAAACTACTAGATTTAATGAATAATAAAGGTATAAAAGAAATTAGTTACGATGACATAGATGAAGTCATTTCAAAAATTTCGAATAATATAATAGATAAATTTGTGAGGTCAATTGAGGAGATGACAAACAATGGAGATTAATCTTTTAGAAGATGGATATAGAAATTCCAATGATTTATTTGAAGATTTTGTAAATAATGCTATCGATGTATCCAAAGACTATTTCAGCAAGAAGTTGATTCAAATTGATTCAAAACCAGATTTTCCTATATACCTTGGCAAATTAATAGGTGAAGAAAGAGAAGCAGCATTTTTCGAAGCGGTCAATACATTAAAAGACTACTTTATTGAAACAGATAGAGATATACATTTAAACGGGAAGTTCTGGCACTCATATTTAGTCCAGGAAAAACGAGATTATATTATTGAGCACTATCCTTATGCTCTTGAAAACCAAAAGAAATTTAATAATGTTGTATTAAAAAATTTTGACTGGGAAAACTATATATTTAAATGCATGTTGGCAGCTGAATATATTAATGAGCAAAATGTTGATGACATTCAAGAGCAGCAGTTAATTCGGTTAATTTATAATAATTTTGATATGTTTAATTACTTAATTAAATATAACTTGTTTAGAAATTCTCAATTTATTATTAACTTTTTAAAAATCATTGATGGTAATAATTTAACGTCAGTAATGAAAGCTAAAATAAAAGATCGGCCAGATTTAGGAGCGGATGAACGTATAGGGAGAAGAGTCATATTAGAATTAAATAATAGATATCCCGTGTTAATGTCACCGTTGTTGTCATATAGCGAATTAGAATATGAAGTGAAAAATATTTTGAAAGAATATATTTAAATTTTAGTTTATCTAGTTTGGACAATTATTAGAATAATTTTGAAAAGAAAAAGCGACTCAAATTCATGAGTCGCTTATTATTTGTATCAATCAAAAGAAATTAGCCATCATCTTTACAAATTTAACATTTATTATCTTTTTGCATTTAATTTTTATATATTTATATACGGTTCCATATGGTATAATACTCACAAAATCAACTACGTATTTCAAACTTTGAGAAAAATAACTTTTTT
>CAACWR010000064.1_pt1 | contig 17212 bp, 17 predicted proteins | sample 2275701 | NCBI WGS metagenome assembly CAACWR01 (sample SAMEA5312467, study PRJEB27640) | indoor metagenome | biome: indoor environment; feature: uncontrolled; material: polymer concrete tiles wood | place: Germany | collected 2014-07-07
AGATCGGACTGTTCCTTTGAATATTGACGCAGTTTGTCCGTATCCGACACAACATCTGGATCACTCAGTAATTCATTTAACTGCTCATAGCGTTCTTCTACGATATCTAATTGATCAAACATATTAATCCTCCTTTACGATATGATGCTCACGGCATCGTGGTTCATAGCTTTCTTTGGCACCGATCAAAATAATCGGATCATTGATATGTGCAGGTTGTCCGTCAATCAGCCGCTGCGTTCTTGACGACGGCGCGCCGCAGACAGCACATACAGCCTGCAGCTTAGTGACATGTTCACTCACTGCCATCAGTTCGGGCACAGGATCAAAAGGTACTCCTTTGAAATCCATATCCAGTCCTGCGACAATGACGCGGTGCCCTGCCTCAGCAAGTGTCGTTGCGACAGCGACAACACCCGGATCAAAGAACTGCACTTCATCGATGGCGACAATATCGACATCACTCGTCACATAGTCCAATATCTCTTCAGAACGTGCGACGTTATGCGCCTCTATTTGAGTGCCGTTATGTGAGACGACAGCGTCCATACTATAACGGTTGTCAATTTCCGGTTTGAAGACGACGACTTTCTGCTTGGCATACAGGCCGCGTCTCAATCTTCTGATGAGCTCTTCACTCTTACCGCTGAACATACTGCCGGCGATACATTCTATCCAACCTGCGGAATAACTTTCATACATAATTACGGCCACCTTTTTTACACATAATCGCTTTATTATATCATAGTTCACAGTGAAACTTATGTACAAAAAAAGTCCCATCACCCAGCAAAGCTGAATGTGGAACTTCTTTCTCTAAATTATTCGTTGCTGCTTTTAAGACCGAATTTTTTGTTGAAACGCTCAACACGACCATCTGCAGAAGCGAATTTCTGACGACCTGTGTAGAATGGATGAGAATCTGAAGAGATATCTAAACGGATAACTGGATACTCGTTACCATCTTCCCATGTCATCGTTTCTTTTGAAGAACGAGTAGAACCGCTTAAGAATTTAAAGTCTGTAGTAGAATCTAAGAAGATTACTTTACGGTATTCTGGGTGAATTCCTTGTTTCATTATTTTCAGCTCCTTTGCCCTGGACCATCTGGAACAGAGTTATTCGTGATATTTCACGTCAATACTTACATATTATATAGGCTTGCCCGTCAAAATGCAACTGTTAATTATATGATCGGTTTACCGGTTTTCGCACTCATTTCCATGCGATCACCGAGCTGTTTGAAGAAATCTTCATTGCTGTCGCTCTGTTTCAGGCGGCGCAGGAAACGTTCAGTGAAGTCCTGCTGCTCAGTAAACAAGTTTCTAAGCTGCCAGATCATCTCGAGTTCTTTCGGTTCCAGCAGCAGTTCTTCTTTACGCGTTGAACTTCTGCGAATATCAATCGCCGGATAGACGCGTTTTTCTGCAAGCTTTCGGTCGAGCGTCAGTTCCATGTTCCCGGTCCCTTTGAATTCCTCGTAGATCATATCATCCATACGGGATCCCGTTTCAACAAGCGCTGTCGCAAGAATGGTCAGACTGCCGCCTGCTTCAATATTGCGGGCAGCACCGAAGAATGCTTTCGGACGGTGCAGGCTGGCTGGATCAAGGCCGCCTGATAATGTCCGGCCGCTCGGTGGAACGACTAAGTTATAGGCACGCGCCAGACGAGTGATGGAGTCCATCAGGATAATAACATCCTCACCAAGCTCTACGAGACGCTTTGCGCGTTCCAGCAGCAGCTCCGCCACTTTGACGTGGTGCTCCGGCGGTTCATCAAATGTCGAGTGGACGACTTCCGCCTGCTCCACTGAACGTTCAAGATCTGTCACTTCTTCCGGACGTTCGCCGATCAGCAGAATGAAGAGCTTGGCTTCAGGATGATTCGTGCAGATGGCATTGGCAATCTCTTTCAGCAGTGACGTCTTGCCTGCTTTCGGCGGTGCGACGATCATTCCGCGCTGACCGAAGCCGATCGGTGTCACTAGGTCCATGATCCGGGTCGAATAAGCCGTCTTCCTTGTTTCAAGCTTAATTCTACGGTCTGGATAGAGCGGTGTCAGCGCCTGGAAGTGAGGCCGCTTTTTTACTTCTTCTGCGTTTTGGTCATTGACGAAGTCGACTTGCAGCAGGCCGTAATACTTCTCGTTCTCTTTCGGTTTACGGACTTTACCTGTTACTTTGTCGCCCTGCTTGATTTCAAAGCGGCGGATCTGACTGGCAGAGATGTAGATGTCTTTTTCACCTTTGGAGTAATTGACTGTCCGCAGGAAGCCGTAGCCGTCTGCCTGAATATCGTCAAGAATCCCTTCCATATAGTAATTACCATCCTGCTCCATCTGCTTCTCCATCACGGCAAGGACCAGTTCTTTTTTATTCAGTTTGCTGTAATTGACAAGACCCAGTTCTTTAGCACGTGCAGTGAGTTCTTTCGTCGTACTGTTTTTGTACAGTTTATCGAACGACTCATACTGAGGGCTTGTGCGTTGTTTTTCTATCATATAGCACCTTCTATTTATCATTGTAGTCATATTGTGTATTTGTGAAAAAAGGAAGAATAAGATGAGGACGTGCGTGGATAACTTCCACAGTTTAACACGAATCAATTAAATTTCAAAGCAAACTCACTGGGACTATTCAGAGATTGAAGGCCAGGAAATTGCCGGAATCAGCAACCACTTGGCCTTCACATGTTCACTATTTAATAATTTCAGCAGTCACCTTAAATATGGTCGTTACTATCGATAGTCAGTCCTGGTTTTTTCTCCAGGCTGTGGCGTCCTTGAATGAAACGGACTGTCCCGGATTTCGCACGCATGACTAATGAATGCGTCTCAGCGAAACCACCTTTGAACTGAACGCCTTTAAGGAGTTCGCCGTCAGTGACCGCGGTCGCCGCAAAAATAGCGTCGTCCCCTTTGACCATATCATCGAGCTTCAGTACTGTGTTCGGCTCAATACCCATGTTACGGCAGCGCTCTTCCTGCTCTGCATTTTCTGGAAGGAGAATCCCTTGAAAATCACCGCCCAGTGCCTTGAGACCGACCGCTGCGATGACGCCTTCAGGAGCACCGCCTGAACCGAATAGAATATCGACACCGGTGAAATCAAAGGCCGTATTTACAGCTGCTGCAACGTCACCATGTTCAATCAGCTTAATGCGGGCACCCGCTTCGCGAATTTCTTTGATGATACCGGCATGACGCTCACGGTTCAGTAATGTCGCAGTGACGTTCGTAATATCTTTGTTCTTGGCTTTAGCGACAGCATGGAGGTTTTCAGTGACACTTTTAGAAATATCAACAACGCCGACACATTCAGGGCCGACAGCGATCTTCTCCATATACATGTCGGGTGCATGAAGCAACGTACCGCGGTCACCCACAGCGAGAACGGTCAACGCATTCCAGCTACCTTCAGCAACAAGAATCGTCCCTTCAAGCGGGTCTACAGCAATATCAATCTCTGGACCCTCTTTAGTACCCAGTTTCTCACCGATATACAGCATCGGTGCTTCGTCCATTTCGCCTTCACCAATCACCACTACACCATCCATAGGAATTGTATCAAATACTTCACGCATCGCAGTAGTTGCTGCGTCATCCGCTTCATTTTTCAATCCTTTACCTACCCAGCGCGCACTTTGCAGGGCAGCCGCTTCTGTGACACGAACTAATTCCATTGATAAACTACGTTCCATCATCATTCTCCTTTGCTATCATGATCATACTTTCAAAAATAGTATAACACATTTAACAAATAGCATAATCAAAGATTGTCAGCAACCACAAAAAAAGCAGCCATCTGCTTAATGGCTGCTTGCTTCACTTGTCAGCTCAATGTTGTCCTGAGCCCATTCTTCTATAGGAATCATTGCTTGACTCAAGGCATAGCCTTTCGGAGTCAAAATGTATTTGATTGATAAAGGTGTAGTCGTCAAGACTTTCTTCTCTACTAAGCCCCACTCTGCAAGTTCTGCCAGTTTAAGGCTCAGCGCTCTAGGTGTAATGGACTTCAGATCACGTTTGATGTCTGAAAAATGAGCAGCATGGTCATCACAGCGTGAAAGATAGTTAATTAATAACCCATTCCAGCTGCGTCCAAGAATCTTAAAAGTTTCTTCTAAATAAGGACACATTTCCATATCTCTCACCTCACAATCCTATTATATCATGGTATAAAAAATATATCAAATATAATTTATATATAAAATTAAAAACCTCCTGATAAAAGGAGGCTATGCTTCGATAGTTTCGCGCCAAATATCGGCACCTAGTGCTTTTAGCTTCTCGACGATACCGCTGTAGCCGCGGTCGATATGTTTAACGTTGTAGACAGTCGTAATTCCTTCAGCGGTCAGCCCGGCGATGACCAGACATGCACCGGCACGTAAGTCGCTCGCTGCTACTTCCGCCCCTGTCAGTTTTGACGGTTTGATAGTTGCCGTACCGCCTGCTTCCTTGATGTCAGCAGACATTCTAGCAAGTTCTGCTACGTGATTGAAACGTGCAGGATAAATCGTATCGGTCACCGTGCTCTCGCCTGTCGTCATGAATAGCAGCGGTGTATACGGTTGCTGCAGGTCAGTGGCGAAGCCTGGATAGACATTAGTCGTAATCGTCAACGGGGACAATGGTCCAGATTTACGGATCACAGCTTTGTCCTCACCTACTTCGACATCAACACCCATTTCAATGAGTTTCGCTGTCAGCGGCTCCATATGCAGCGGGATGATATTTTCAATCACAACTTCTTCACCCATCGCAGCAGCCGCACACATATAAGTGCCCGCTTCGATACGGTCAGGAATAATCGTATGTGTAGTCCCGTGCAGGTGCTCAACACCTTCGATTTTCAGTGTATCTGTCCCTGCCCCGCGGATTTTAGCACCCATATTGTTCAGCAATGTTGCTACATCAACAATTTCTGGTTCTTTCGCTGCGTTTTCAATCACTGTTTTACCTTTGGCCATACTCGCAGCAAGCATAATATTGATTGTTGCACCGACGCTCACAACGTCAAGAAAGATTTTCGCGCCGATGAGTTCTTCCGCTTCAAGATGCATCGCACCCATGTCGTTTGTCACAGTAGCACCTAGAGCTTCAAATCCTTTAATATGCTGGTCGATAGGACGCGGACCAAGCGGGCAGCCGCCAGGAAGTCCGATCGTACATTTTTTGAAACGTCCGAGCATCGCACCCATCATATAATATGAAGCACGTAATGACTGTACTTTGTTGTTCGGCAGCGGCAGATTGACTGCTTCACTCGAGTCTACCTCAAGCAAGTCGCCATTAAGCGTTGTTTTAATATTCAAGTCATCCAGCAGACTCATCAATGTCACGACATCTGAAATTTCCGGCAGTCCTTCCAGCTTCACAACACCTTGCGCCATCAATGTAGCAGGAATAAGCGCTACTGCACTGTTTTTAGCACCGCTGATCTGCACTTTACCGCGAAGTGGGTTACCACCTCTTATCTTGATCACTTCTTCTGACATGTCCGTACTCCTTTTCTATTCCCATAAAAAACACATGATTAAGTTTCATCATATTATTCTCATTATTATTGTAAGTTTATCCATTGAATAATAGCAAAATATAGAATTTGCGACTTTAAATATAATTCAAAATCAAGCAAAAAGTCAAGAAAAAAAGCACATCAGCCGGGCTGATGTGCTTGTATTAATTCTTTGTGATTAAGCTTTGCCAGATGTACCGAACTCACGGATTTTACCTTGAACAGTTGCTTTGATTGCTTCACGTGCAGGTCCAAGATATTTACGTGGATCGTAGACGTCAGCATCATTATTCAATGTATCACGTACTGCTTTAGCAGAAGCGATCTGGTTTTCAGTGTTGACGTTGATTTTAGCTGTTCCTAAAGAAATGGCACGAGTGATATCTTTAGTCGGGATACCAGTACCACCATGTAATACTAATGGTAAGCCGGTCGCAGCGCCGATTTCTTCCATTTCTTTGAATCCAAGGTTTGGTTCACCTTTGTAAGGACCGTGTACAGAACCAAGTGCTGGTGCTAAGCAGTCGATACCTGTTTTTTCAACAAGTTCCTGACATTCGCGAGCATCTGCATAGACCACACCGTCAGATACGACGTCATCTTCCTGACCGCCGACACGACCTAATTCAGCTTCTACAGAAACTCCTTTAGAATGTGCATATTCTACGACTTGTTTAGTGATTTCAACGTTCTCTTCAAATGAATGGTGAGAAGCATCGATCATGACAGATGTGAAACCAGCATCGATCGCTTCTTTACATTTGTCGAAACTAGAACCGTGGTCTAAGTGAATCGCTACAGGAACAGTGATGTTCATGTCTTTCATTAAACCTTCAACCATTTTTACTACAGTGTAGAATCCGCCCATGTATTTTCCAGCGCCTTCAGATACACCAAGAATGACTGGTGCGTTCTCTTCTTGAGAAGCGCCAAGAATTGCTTGTGTGAACTCTAAATTGTTGATGTTATACTGACCTACCGCATAACCGCCTTCTTTAGCCTGGATTAACATTTCTTTCATAGAAACTAATGGCATGAAAAAATCCTCCTTGTGTGCTGCTGCACAATATTATGTCATTAGTATAGCAGACAATTCGTGTATTTGCATAACTTTAAACCTTGTCATCACTATATTTTTCAGCGATTTTTGCTACATCAGCAATTGAAAACGGCTTCATTAAAATTCCGTCAATCCCTAGGTTGATAATCCGGTCAATTTCTTCGTTCGTCTGGTAGGCAGAGATTAAATAAACAGGAATCCGGCTATGTGCTCTCAGCTTCCTCAACGTCTCCTCCCCGCTCATCACAGGCATCCGCTTATCCAGGAACACAAGGTCATACTGTGATTGCTCAAGCATAAGAAGCCCCGCTTGACCATTTTCTGCTTCATCGGTCGTAAACCCATACATGGAGAAAATCTCTTTTAACAGCAGTCTGATGTTCTTCTCATCATCAATGACCAAAATGCGTACCATTGTCTTCCACCTCTCTTTTATATTAGAATTGTACTATAAATAACAGAAAGAAGGATTTTAATGTTAAAGATATTCAATACGCAGTTGAACGGTATTTTCAAGAAGATCGACGCGCAGGAAACCGAGCTTGATATTGCCTCACGCTTACTCGCCCAGGCAGTCGTCGGTGAAGGGAAAATTTACGTCAAAGGATTCGGCGACCTGCGCCATTTCGAAGAGTTTGTCGTTGACAGTGAAGAAAGTTTGTTCGGCGCTGAAAAGATGATTACTGAATCCGTCCTCGACCAAACGGACCGAGTATTGTTGATGGCCGATACTTATGATGAAGCTGTCATTGAATATATTAAAGATCTGGAAGCATTTAATATCGATTACATTCTTGTATGTAACAAAGACGAACGTATTACCAGTATGAATTTCATCGACTTGTCTACACCACGTGCGATTGTGCCGGCAGAAGACTTCAGTCGTATTATCCGCCCTCATATGATGGCGATGAACTACATCTATTACGTAATTTATGCAGGCATGAAAGAACTGCTGGAAGAAGAAGCAGAATAAAATAGATAAGAGGGCCATGTTTTGTATGATTTTGTGATTTCCGCTCAAACGTGGCCCTCTAATCCTGTTTGAGGGCCATGTTTTGTGTGATTTTGTGATTTCCGCTCAGACGTGGCCCTCTAATCCTGTTTAAGGGCCATGTTTTGTGTGATTTTGTGATTTCCGCTCAGACGTGGCCCTCTAATCCTGTTTAAGGGCCATGTTTTGTGTCTTCCTACAACAAAAGCCGCTCCATCGTTATGAGCGGCTTTCATCATATTATTTAAGTGTTGCTTCGACAAATCCTCTGAACAATTGCTGTGGTCTTGTCGGACGTGATAAAAATTCCGGATGGAACTGACAAGCGACAAACCATTTATGATCAGGAATCTCAACGATTTCGACAAGACGGCCGTCAGGTGATGTTCCTGAGAAGACCAGTCCTTTTTCTTCAAGGCGCTGACGGAATTCATTGTTGAACTCATAACGGTGACGGTGACGTTCGTGAACTAATGACTCACCATATGCTTCATGTGCTTTTGTCCCTTCAACCAGCTGACATGGATATAAGCCGAGACGCAGTGTTCCACCTAGATCGACGACATCTTTCTGGTCAGGCAGCAGGGCGATGACCGGGTACGGCGTATTCGGGTCAAGCTCTGCAGAGTGTGCACCTTCAAGACCAACGACGTTTCGTGCGAACTCAACAGTTGCCAGCTGCATACCGAGACAGATGCCGAGGAACGGGATATTGTTCTCACGAGCATACTGCGTCGCTAAAATCTTTCCTTCAATGCCGCGTTCACCAAATCCACCCGGCACTAAAATACCGTCAACATCACTCAGTTCTTCTTTGAAGTTTGTTACATCCAATTGTTCTGAATTGATCCATTTGATCTCTACTTCTTTGCCGAACTCATAACCTGCATGCTTCAATGCTTCAGCGACTGACAAGTAAGCATCCTGCAGCGTGACATATTTACCGACTAACGCGATGCGTGTTTTACCGTTTAAGTGACGAACAGTTTCCAGTAATTTAGTCCACTCCGTCATCTCTGCTTCTTCAGATGCCTCAAGACTGAGACGGTTGATGACGATGTCGTCCATCTTCTGTGCTTTTAATGCTAAAGGCACTTGATATAACGTGTCTGCATCACGGCATTCGATGACTGATTGTTTATCGATGTCACAGAACAAAGCGATTTTGTCGCGTAAGTCCTGCGTCATTTCGTATTCCGTACGGACAACGATCATGTCCGGCTGGATGCCTAGTCCGCGCAGTTCTTTCACACTGTGCTGAGTCGGTTTCGTTTTCATTTCACCTGCTGCTTTAATGTAAGGGAGCAGTGTACAGTGAATGTACATGACATTTTCACGGCCGAGATCGCTCTTGATCTGACGGATCGATTCTAAAAATGGCAGTGATTCAATGTCCCCTGTCGTACCACCGATTTCTGTGATGACGACATCTGCTTTTGTGCTTTCGCCGGCAAGCAGCAGACGTGATTTAATTTCGTTCGTAATGTGCGGGATGACCTGCACAGTCCCGCCTAAATAATCACCGCGACGTTCTTTTTTCAAGACATGGGAATACACTTTCCCTGCTGTCACGTTGGAATACTGATTTAAGTTGATGTCGATGAAACGCTCATAGTGTCCGAGGTCAAGGTCCGTCTCCGCACCGTCGTCTGTCACGAATACTTCACCGTGCTGATACGGACTCATCGTTCCTGGATCGACGTTCAAGTACGGGTCAAATTTCTGGATGGTCACATTCAATCCACGGTCTTTCAATAATCGTCCTAAACTTGCTGCTGTAATCCCTTTACCTAATGACGAAACAACGCCGCCAGTTACAAAAATAAATTTAGTCATTACGTTCCTCCTGAATAAAAAAATAAAAAACGCTCCTTTTGCAGATCGCAAAGGGAGCGTATTGGTTTATACGTTTGTCCTAATTAAAGGAGCCCAAGTAAAATAATAATCACTTTTAACAGTAATGTCAATAACGAACCTATTCTTCTTCTTCTTCGCCGTAATCTTCATCTTCATCTTCATCATCTTCGAACTCATCTTCTTCAACGACAAGTCCAGCTGAATCAATCTCGTCTTCCACTTCTTCGTCTTCAGGATCTTCCAAGTTCTCTTCATCAGAACCGCCTTCAACGACTAGATCAAGCTCATCTTCCACTTCTTCTTCACCAAGAAGGACGATGTTAGCATCATCTTCATCTTCGTCAAGAACGTCGAATTTCTGAATAGTCGGTGCGATTTTTTCTTCGATGTCGTCCACTGAATACCAGTCGCGCAGCCCCCAGATACTTTCGCCTGTAGACAGGAAGCGGCCGTCTGTATTCAAGTCAGTATAAAATTGAAGCACACGTGTTTCAATCTCTTCATCTTTATAGCCACCGATTTTTTTAAATTCATCGATCATATCATAAAGGCCTGTATCTTTGCCCTGCTCGCTTAAATAGAGGTAGGCAAGGTCAATGAATGAGTTCTCGTTCATCATTTCTTTAGTATAGTCACTGATTTTCATTAATGTTCGTCCTTTCAGCTCGTTCAGTCGATTTTTATTCACAGTTCATCATATCAAGAACCCGGCTGTTTTTCCAGTAAATTTTGTTAGCGCATGAGCTGCCGTGAAATGACGAGCCTCTGAATCTGCTGTGTCCCTTCATAGATCTGTGTGATCTTGGCGTCCCGCATAATGCGTTCGACCGGATAATCCGTCGTATAGCCGTAACCGCCGAAGATCTGGACAGCATCTGTCGCCGCTTTCATCGCAGTGTCGGCAGCAAACAGTTTCGCCATGCTGCTCATCTTCGTATTCGGCTGACCGTTTGACAAATACCATGCTGCCTGACGGGTGAGCAGTCTCGCGGCTTCTATCTCCGCAGCCATGTCCGCCAGCATAAATCCAACGCCTTGATGCAGAATGATCTTCTTGCCGAATGTCTCCCGCGTATTGGCATAGTCCACCGCATGGTCGAGTGCACTTTGTGCGATGCCGACTGCCTGTGAGGCAATGCCCATCCGACCACCGTCCAGTGCCGCCATCGCTATTTTGAATCCTTCACCGACTGCCCCGAGCACATGGTCTGCCGGTACAAAGACGTCTTCGAATATGATTTCAGTCGTTGCTGATGACCTGAGTCCCATCTTATCTTCCTTCTTGCCGACTGACAGTCCGTCGTTGTTACTGTCAATGACAAAGCACGTGACTTCACCGTCCAGCCGGGCGAAAACGATATAAATATCAGCGTAGCCGCCTGACGTGATCCAGATTTTACTCCCATTCAGTATATAGCCCCCGTCAGCCGGGCGCGCTGTAAGCTTCATCGCCTGGACGTCGCTTCCTGCATCCGGTTCACTTAATGCATAGGCCGCCAAGTATTCGCCGCTCGTCAATCTGGGTAAATACTTGTCTTTCAGCGCATCCGTTCCAAAGCGGTAGATCGGCACACAGCCGAGCGACACATGCACCGATAATGTCACACCCATCGACGCATCGACCCGCGATAGTTCTTCAAGGCAGAGGGAATAGCTTAAATAATCCATGCCCGCGCCACCATAGGCTTCAGGAATAACCATTCCGGTCAGTCCAAGGTCCCCCATCTCCTGAAACAATGACCGGTCAAACCGTGCCTGCTGGTCCCGTTCTTTGACGGTCGGGCCGATGCGCTCAAGCGCAAACTCCCGCACCATCTTCTTCAGCATCTGCTGTTCATCCGTCAATTTAAAATCCATGCGTCTTCCCCTTTGCCGCATAAAAACAGCTCAATCATCATCTACTCATGATTCAGCTGCTTATGCATTAATATTTGATGAGTTTAGTTAATACGTCCGGTTCCTGCTGGTCCATATGAACAAAATTTGCGTTCAAGTAATCATCCGGCTCATTCGTTGAGACGACAAGTTTCAGTACATCCGGTTGATGTTTACGGACGAACGTCGCCAGTTGACGCAGCGCACTCTCTCTTACTGCTGCATCATCTGCTTCAAATGAAGTGATGTACGCGGTCTCTCCTTCAATGTCAAGCTTAATACGCCCTGCAGGCTCACCGTCCTTTTCAAGGATAATATGCTGGTCCTGCTTTACGAGGCGCAGCTTGGAAACATATTTGCCTTCGAGATCCAGGTAATAAAGCCGCTCTTTGCCGATCGGCCCTTCAGGATTCGTCGCCAGATGCAGGAATCCTGCCCGTTCATATAAGTTCCATGCTGCCTGATTTTCGGCATCGACGACTAAATACAGATGTTCGAAATCCGGAAACACCGTCTGAACAAACGACGGGATGTTCATCATAATCTCTGTGCCATATCCTGATCCTTGAAGCTGTGAATTGATTGACAGGCTTCTGACGTATACTGCGTTGATCGGTGTATCATAGCCTTCGTGCTGATAATATTGATGAAGCACAAAGAACCCGACGACCTGCCCTTCTTTGTTCAGCACGATGCACGGCCTTCTGTTCGGATCCATCAACCCTTCATCCAGTACATCTTTCGGCAGCGATGAGTAGATCAGTTGACGCTCCTCCAGTTCAAATGCTTCCAGCTGTGCCCTATATTTCTCGTTGTATTGTACGATATCGATTCTTGAACCGTTATATTCCACTGTTATACCTCCAGGAGAATAGCGTCCCCCTGTCCACCGCCGCTGCAGATCGCAGCAATCCCTTTTCCGCCACCTTCACGTTTCAAGCTGTGAATCAGTGTAAGGATGATCCGGGCGCCGCTAGCACCGATTGGATGGCCAAGAGCCACTGCCCCTCCGTTTTTATTTATTTTTTCTGATGGTAGCTGTGCAATCTGCTGGCTGGCAAGCGCTACTGAGCTGAACGCTTCGTTCATTTCAAATAACGTCACATCATCAGAGGTCAAGCCTTGTTCCTCAAGGAGCTTATTGATGACGAGTCCCGGCGTTTCAGGGAAACATTCCGGAGCCACACCGATTTCACTGTGCGCAAGCAGTGTCGCCAGTACATCATAGCCCCGCTGCTCTGCCTGTTCTCTAGTCATGACGACTAGTGCACAGGCGCCGTCGTTGATGCCCGGTGCATTGCCTGCTGTTACAGTTCCACCGTCTTTAACGAAGGCCGGTTTCAGTGCGCCCAGTTTGTCGACTGTCGTATCGCGGCGCGGCGCTTCGTCTTTGTCGACGATGATCGTCTGTTTGCGTGTCTTCACTTCAACAGGTACAATCTCTTCGTCAAACAGACCGGAATCAATCGCATGGATGGCCTTCTGGTGTGACTCATAGCTGAACTGATCCTGCTGTTCACGGGTCAAGTTGAACTTTGCTGCCGTCTGGTCACCGTACACCCCCATATGCCCGCCGGTAAAGCTGCATGTCAGACCATCATAAATGAGGCCGTCGATGAACTCAACATTCCCCATCATCTTGCCGTAGCGCATATCCTTCGAATAGAATACAGCGTTCGACATGGATTCCATACCGCCTGCAACGACTGTCTGATAATGGCCGAGCTTAATCTGATCCATCGCATGAGATACGGCACGCATACCTGACGCACAAACTTTGTTGACCGTTTCAGTATGCACAGTGAACGGAATATCCGCATGCTTCTGCGCCTGACGTGACGGGAGCTGTCCCTGTCCTGCCTGCAGCACGTTACCCATGATGACCGCATCAACCAAATCAGGTGCCAAGTTAATACTGTCAAGCGCCCCTTTAATCGCGATACCGCCAAGTTCACCTGCCGTCTTTGATTTCAGACTTCCACCGAGCTTGCCAAATGGTGTTCTCTTACCAGCAACAATCACTACCTCAGTCATCTTTACACTACCCCTTTTTTAATGGATTCATTCAGTAATTCCGCTAAATCTTTCGTCTGGACCTGGTCATTCACTTCCAGTGCTTTAGTACCGTCTGAAATCATTGTCAAACAGAACGGACAGGCTGTCGCAATCGTTGTGGCGTTTGTCGCTAGTGCCTGTTCTGTACGGTTGATATTGACGCGTTCTCCTTCTTCTTCTGTCCACATCATCCCGCCGCCCGCACCGCAGCACATCGCATCTTGACGGTTGCGCTTAATCTCAACGACATCGGCGCCAATGGATTCCAGCAGTTGACGCGGTGCACTGTAGACATCGTTGTAGCGGCCGAGATAACACGAGTCGTGGTAAGTGATGGTTTCGTTGATGGTTTCGTTCGGCTGGAGTCGGCCCGCTGCAACGAGTTCTGCTAACAGCTCTGTATGGTGCTTCACTTCAATGTCGAGTCCGAAATCCGGATATTCATTTTTGAACGTATGATACGCATGCGGATCGATTGTGACAAGCTTAGTCGCACCTGTCTTCTGAATATCTTTGACGTTCTTTTCGGCCAGCTCCTGGAACAGGAATTCATTGCCGAGCCTCCGGACAGTGTCACCTGAATTCCGCTCTTTGTTACCGAGTATCGCAAATGTAACATCTGCTTGATTCAGCAGTTCACAGAAGCTCGCCGCAATTTTCTGTGAGCGTTTGTCGAAAGCACCCATCGATGATACCCAGAACAAATATTCAAAAGGTGTGTCGCCGAGCTCCTTGACTGTCGGAATAACTACATCCGGATAGTCGTCACGCCATTTTTCCTTATCCTTCTTATTCAGCCCCCACGGATTGCCTTGACGTTCGATGTTCTGCATCGCGCGCTGTGCATCGGGTTTCATACGTCCTTCAGTCATCACTAAGTAACGGCGCATATCGATGATCTTGTCGACATGCTCGTTCATGACAGGACACTGATCTTCACAGTTGCGGCACGTCGTACATGCCCAGAGCTCTTCTTCTGAGATGACGTCACCGACCAGCTCGGGATGATACAATTCTGAAGGCGTGCTGCTTGCTGCTAGCTGATTGCCTGTCGTTCCTGCAAACAGCGGCGCCGGTACCCATGGTGATTGACTCGTCACAGCAGCGCCGGTCAGTGTCAGATGATCCCGCAGCTTCGTAATAAGATGCATCGGTGACAGCGTCTTACCAGTCAGAGATGCCGGACACATATTCGTACAGCGGCCGCACTCCACACATGCATACAGATCGAGCAGCTGTTTGTCAGTGAACTGATCAATCTTCGACACACCGAATGCCGGTTCTTCTGTTTCTTCGTCTTCTAGTTCGAAGTTAATCGCGTCAAGTTTCCCTGTTGGACGCGTTCTATTCAAATAGACGTTCGCCGGTCCTGCAATTAAATGGGCATGCTTTGACTGCGGCACGTATACTAGGAATGACAGCAGGAAGAGCAGATGCAGCCACCAGAATATAAAAAACAGCACGGCTGCTGCGGACTGCGGAATGAACTGAAGTACTGAAGCCATGGTCGAGGCAACCGGTTCAGCCCAGTGAAGCGCTGTGTTACCGTTCCAGATCAGCTGCATGGCATTCGCAAGCAGCACTGTGACCATCAGACCACCGATAAAAATCAGTACGAGTCCCGCTTTAAAGCCTCTTTTCAGCCGGTTCAGCTTCTCGATATAACGTCTGTAAAATGCCCAGACAACAGCGACGAGTATCATCAGCGTCACCAGCTCCTGGAAAAACGTAAACGCCGGATAGAGCGGTCCGAGCGGCAGATGTTTCCCGGGCAATAGTCCTTTAATGATGAGATCAATTGCTCCGAACTGCACTAGCAAAAAGCCATAGAAAAACATCACGTGGATGGCTCCTGACTTCTTATCCTTCAGTAGTTTCTTCTGGCCGAACACGTTGACCAGCACTTTATTGATGCGTTCATCACGCGCTTCGTTGAATTCATGTTTCCGTCCGAGCTTGATGAACTGATAACGCGTTTTGACTAAGTAGACAAACAAATAGACGGCATAGCCTGTCACCGCTAAAAATAACAGCCAGTTCAAGTAAATCAATTTATCCATAACGCTCCCCCTTGACCCCTTTGTCTTCATTCTACATAATGAATGAACATTCAGTCAATAATAATCTGAAAATTCTTACGCTTGACAACAGGTGCCAAAAGAAGTGATTTTACTCTTTCAGTCAGTCATATGATAAAATTTCTATAAAACATTTAAAAATGCATTTAAATTATTCTATTTAACTGCTATAATTAACTTACCTAGGCAACTCAAAAAAGGAACGGGACTGCACCCGCTCCTTTTTTTTGTTGTGTCAAGACATTGTTAACGAGGCATTTGTAGTATAATAACAGAAAAACTTGAGGACGGGATAATGACATGAAAATTGGAATAGATGCAGGCGGAACATTGATTAAAATTGCAATCGAAGAGAACGGACAGCTGACGTTCGACAAACAGCCGTCCACTGCGATCGACGACGTAGCAGCGTGGCTCTCCAGGATGCCTGACGCAGAAGTTTCTTTGACAGGTGGTAAAGCCACTTATCTGCAGTCATTGATTCCGCAGACAGCTTTCCAGTCGATTGAATTCGATGCGACATTCAGAGGACTGCAGAGCTTTCTTGAAGCTCATGATACACCGCTTGATAACTATATATTTGCGAACGTCGGCACAGGAACATCGATTCACTTTGTCGATGGACAGAACCAGCTCCGGGCCGGCGGGACAGGTGCCGGCGGTGGAATGATTCAAGGACTCAGCTATTTATTGACTGGACTTACTGATTTCAGTGAGGTGACACGCCTGGCACTTGCAGGCGACCGCGACAAGATCGATTTGAAAGTCAAACACATCTATAAAGGCGATAAAACCCCGATTCCGGGCGACCTCACTGCTGCGAACTTCGGCAACGTGCTGCATAACAGAGTAGATATGACCTTTACCCCGGAAGATAAGCTTGCTGCTGTCATGGGAATTGTCGGCGAGACCGTGACAACCATCTCAATTCATGCTGCACGCGAGTTCAACACAGCGCACGTCGTCTATATCGGATCGTCATTTTTAGCGAATGACCTGCTGCGTGATGTCGTCATGGATTATACAGTGCTGCGCGGGTTCAAACCTTATTTCATTGAAAACGGTGAGTATTCCGGTGCTGTCGGAACGATGAGACTGCGCGATGAAGCTTAAAGCTCCGCAGACAGCGCTTTGTACAGTAGTCATTGAAGATCAGGCCGTCAGTTTGACCCGTGACGACGGCCGCTGCCATTATAAGAACTGTGTGATCACGCTCGATGATACGGTGCGGGAATTAGATGAAATGATTTTTACAGGCTGTCAGTTTGAAGGAGATTTTTCTGCAGTCCACGTGACCGATACGGTGTTTGAAAAATGCCGGCTGATGACGATGACGTTTGAACACATCAGTTTTCGCAGAGTCAGCTTCCGCCATTGCCAGATGACAGGATTCAGCTGTGACGATGTCGGCATGAAAGATGTCAGTTTTGAAAGCAGCAAAATGAATCTATTGAACTTAGTCAACAGCACATTTGACGGCGTGAGTTTTGTCAATAACGACATGACTGACAGCTATTTTTTCCACATCAAACCTCAGAAATGGACTGTGCAATCATGCCGCTTCACCAGCGCAGCATTCATAGAAACGCCGCTTACTGGACTGAATTTAAGTGATTCTGATTTAGAAGGTATTACGGTTCAGGCAGATGATCTCGTCGGCGTCACAGTCAATCGATACCAGGCAGCAGACATTATCTCTCTGTTTGGCATAGAAGTGATAGATTGAAGGCCATGTTTCGCCTGATTTCTCGATTTTCTCTCAAACATGGCC
>CAACWR010000068.1_pt1 | contig 17111 bp, 18 predicted proteins | sample 2275701 | NCBI WGS metagenome assembly CAACWR01 (sample SAMEA5312467, study PRJEB27640) | indoor metagenome | biome: indoor environment; feature: uncontrolled; material: polymer concrete tiles wood | place: Germany | collected 2014-07-07
TATGTGTATGTGTATGTGTATGTGTATGTGTATACATACAGTTCTGCGAAATGTGTATACACATACACATATAAATAGTTATGAAAAAAAGCAAACTCATTTTTGAGTTTGCCTTAATTACAAGTTTTTAATCAGCTCGTTTAAGAAAGATGAAGTGGATTTGAAGTTCTTTTCTTTTGCGATTTTGTCAGCCTTTTTCTTTACGCTTGGATCCAGCATGATGTTATATCGCTGCTTGAACTCATGTGGAGCCTTTTTTTCTATCTCACGTACAGTTTTTCTTTTGATTTTTGTTATGGTCTTGAGAGACTCCTCTGAGTTCTCTTTAATTTTTCTGGTTGGTTTTCTAATTGTGGACTGGGTCTTTGCATTCTCAGCTGTTTTTGCTGAGTCGTTCTTTTCATCTACAACAGGAATCTCCTGTGAGACCTTCGTCTGTTCCTCAGAAGTTGACGGAACTTCATTTTTCTTGAGTGCCTCTTTTATTTTATTGGATTTTTCACTGTTAAATTCAAATGCCATAATACTCATCCTTTCAACTTTATTCGATATGCTTGAGCAGTTCCTTCATAACTTCCTCGTAGTTGATAAAAAAGTCTTTATGCTTATTATAGATTGATTTATCGGCTGCCATGTCAGTAATTGATTTTTTCTCCAGTGTCGTATTATTGAAAAGCTCCTTATTCGGTACAACGATGATGACGTCATCAATGTGGTTGAGAACTTCTCTGAACTCACGGGAAGATTTCGTGTTATGTTTAACCATATTCGCAATGAAATAAAGCTTTGCAGTGATGTAACTTTCACGAGTCTTGAAATCAACCATCTCATTCTTGAACTCATTGAAACGCTCGATCAGGATATCCCTTGAAGAGAAACCATGCTCACTCGGTGTGATCGGACTGAAGACAGAATGACTGATTGCAATTGCATTTTTAGTGATAGTAGAGAAGTCTGGATGTGTGTCAATCAGAATGAAATCAAACTGATCAAGTCCGAGGCCTTGATAATGATCCTCCAGCCACATGTAAAGCAGCATATCCTTATTACTTTGAGTAGCAATACTTTTTTCAACTTCATCCAGACGCATGTAGCCTGGAATGATGGAGAGTGAGTCGTCTATCTTAATGATTTTGACTTCACTCTTCGGGTTGAATATGTCGGCCACAGTACCGGTATGTTCATAGATATCGAAAGTCTGGGTCAGGTTACACTGGTGATCGAGGTCAATGAATAATACTTTTTTGCCCTGGTGTTTAAGCCACTGACCGAAATTGTAGGATAATGTCGTTTTACCGACGCCACCTTTTATTGCTGAGAAAGTTGCAATCTTCATGATAATACCTCCAATTTTAAGTGTGTATGTTAATGTGTATACACACATTATAACAGATAAAAATAGATGTGTATACACATACACACGTTAATTTTGGAATAATTTTTTGTTTGCAGAGTTTAGCTTATAGACAGTCTTTATTCTTCTTGGATTCATCAGAGTGTGTATACACATACACATACATATTTTTATACACATTTGTATTTTAGTTTTAATGAATGTGTGTATTTAAGTGTGTATACACACATTAATATATATTGTCAGCACGCTCGGGCAATTTATCTGTCTATTTATGAGAAAGTTAATTTTATTTTGATGTTTATCATTTACAGAAAATTTACTATCATGTATTCTATAGTTATTAGCAATATTCAACTGAATATCGGACTGAGAATTACTGACGCTTTTTCATTTTGTGAGCCTGGGAATTCACATCAAAAAAGGACAGCCTGGTATGCTGTCCCGGGAAAAGAAAAGAACGAGCGACTTGGGAATCGCCCGTTCTTGGTTGGTAATGATTGATAGTCAAAGACAAGCACAAGCACAAACACAAACAAACAAGTCATATCTTTAACTATTTTGCTTACTACCATTATAAACGTTGTGCTTGTCTCTGACAAGATGTATGCACAAATTTTACGGGATCAGTCTATCTATTTTGACATATCCTTTTTGAGCTACCTTCTTTTCCATGCGGAATATTGATCATGAATTCAGTCGTGAACAATATTTTACGTGGAAGGGATAGGTAGCTTTTTATGTATACAACTCAATATGACATGCAGGAAATCCTGAATTCAATGATGAATGGCGGACTCCGTAACACTCGATACAAGAAGTCTAAGGCTGATATTGAGGATGAAGGGACACAACTTTTTCCGGGTAAGGTGTTCGGTACACGCACAAAAAAGGAACTGGAAGATCAGAAAGGCATCATCTTCGGTTCTTTAGAGGCACTTGTAGACAGTCATCACAATCTGACGCACATCACACCGAATGTCTATCGTTCAGCTAAACGAACTATGAACGGCAAAACAAAAGGTCATTCTGAAAATAATCTTAAACAGATCAATGTGTTTGCAATAGATATAGACGGCATTGATAAGAGTGAGATAACGATGGGAGACATCATGCTGAGAGGTCATGAGGTCGGGTTAGTGCCGACGCTTATCCTTGATACACCTAACGGCTATCATGTGATGTTCTTCTTAAACGAGCCTATCTATATCAAGAGAACAAGCAGAAAACAGAGAAACATGGCACTTGATATGGCAAAACGCATCAGTATCAACCTCAGAAAATTCTTCGGGGAGATCATCCCAGGCATCGACAGCACATGCAACCATTTTGGTTACTTCAGATGCCCGAAACCAGGTAATATTATCGACTATAGACCCAACAACCAGTACGATGTCTCACACTTTATTGAGTTTTCCCAGGATTATGAGAAGTATCATGCGGATCAGTCTGAGCAATCAAATGTAGTGGCAATCAGACATGTCAAGAGCATCAATGACGAATGGTTCCACAGACTTTATAACTGCACACATATCAAGGGCAGTAGCAATCAGATTGGCCGTGACAATGCCATCTTTACGATGTCATTGCACTGCTATGCATCAAAAATTGGTCAGGATGAGTGTCTTAACATCATGCAGGCATTCAACAGCAGACTTGATGAGCCGTTATCATCTGAAACAGTGAGTCAGAAGGTCAGAAGTGCATACTCTGGCGAATACTACGGAGCGAGCAACAGACATATTGATGCTCTTCTTTATGCCTGGTGCGAGATCACTGATTCAAGACGTAATACGTTCTGGTTCCGTAAACATGCGAAGAAACGTGAAGACCGTAAACAAAGTCATTATTCAGAGTGGGAGCAAGACCTTTATCAGTACGTCAACAGCCGTGCGGAAGAAGGTTATTTGGTGACGACAACTTCTCAGATACTAGAGGATCTCGATATGCCTAAATCATCACTCTACGATATGCTGAAGACTGCAAAATCTGTCTTCTGGACTGCTACAAGAGGCAGAAACGCAAGAATCACATTATCGACCAGAAAAACACTGTTCGTTCTTGTCCTGAAAAATGTAGAGAAATTCAAAGTCCAAAAGGAGAACTACCGACAATACATCAAAACCCTTGTCCCGGCTGCTAGTGACGCATTTAGAACGGCCATTGAAGATGTCCTGGATAGAACGCTGAACAATCAGCCGAGAAGTGGGCCAAAAAACAACTTAAGTCTCAATTCGAGCTGAGAAAAATAAAAAGTCCGAACAGCCATACATAATATATATCTTTATAGAGTGTCCTGCAGGTACTCCTGGTATTCTCTATACATAAATCAGTTATTCCAAATAAGTATATACGACAAGTGAAAATATACATCTAAAAAACGAACATATGTTCTGTATATGTGCTATACTATCTGTGATCGACTTTATGAATGAATATTATGTTGTACACTACATTGATTATATTTCTCATATTTTGGATATATCACTTGTAAAATTAGCCATTATAGATAATACTGATTATGTAAGATAAATTATCAGAAAAACTATCTCATTTTAATTATGGGATATAACACTACTTTTATGGTTTTATGTTATAATATATATAAATAGATATTCGCATATAAGGAGGGATATAATGTACAGGAAGGCTTTATTAGGATCACTTATGGGTGTGTCATTGCTGTTAGGAGCTTGTGGTGCAGATTCTCAAGAAGGTGCAGGACTGCTGAAAGGTAAGACTTTTGAAGCTACTCAAGGTGGAGACAATGAATATCTTCTTACCTTCAGGGATGATGGGACACTTCAGGTGAAAGAGAATGGTAATCTAGGTCGAACTGATGAAGGGGAATATAAAGTTACTGAGAAGAAACAAGAAGACGGTTATTATCATGTGACATTCGATAAGTTAGATCAACATGCTGGTTACGTTGATGACACACCAGATGCAGGTTACTGGGTCTTAGATAAAGATAAAGAGAATAATCCAGTACTTCGTTCTGTTGAGTCGTATTGTTCAGATGTTACTGATAATAGTGATGATGATTGTAAAGATTATATTATCTCAAAAGAAAAAATGCCACCTAACAATGAGTTAGATGACAGTGATGATGTGTATCTTAAAGAAAAATGATGGTATGTATGAAACATAACATATATACACTTTTTGGTTGTCTTAGTAATTTATTGTTGACGACTAGCGTAATGTAAACTATCATGAAAACCAACAAAGGTTACTTTTGACAATTAAAAAGGGGACGTAAGTAAAGGTGTTGAAGCACTTTTACTTACCGATCACCAACAACTACGGCAAATAGTTATTGGCTTATCCCCTCTTAAAACCTGTGCTACAGATAAGATAAAGTGAGTATCTTATTTGCATGCACAGTATCTAAATCATAATACAAGACTACCTTAATTTCAATGACAATCGACACCGTACTGTCGGCTCCCTGGCTATGATAGGTACCATGTTGATGTTGAAATATCTTTCCTTTCCTCTTTCTTTGTGTTGTTACTGGATAGAAAGGAGGATGAAGTGTATCTTGTTTTTGATGGATATTTAAGAGGACTGAGGACTTGCTGATGCTATTGAAATAGTGTTGGTGAGTCCTCTTTTTAGTTGTCAACTGTAACAAGGCGATCCCAGGCCTTATAGTTGATGACTAATCTTTCCCAGGATTAAAAAATCATAACTTATCAAATAAGGAGGATGACAGATGTGAAATTAGCGAATTATAACAGCAGTAAATACATCAAGAAGTACGGTCATGAGGTAGATATTCAAGATATTCTTCACAACGGATGGATGTTCACTACATTTGATCGAGAAGACTTTGTCTATGTGGGGAATGGTCTTGTACAACGCCTTTACAGTTGTGCAGAGGTACAGACGTCAAAGATTATCATTCAGTTTCCAGTACAGACAATCCTTCCGAATGTTAAGACGGTACGCAACCGACAGACTGAAATCATCTATGGCAGACGGCATCCGGGACAGAGAAAACTGAGAAAGATTTATTTTGAGAAAAAACACCGTTAATACCTGAGATTCTAGTGGATTGATTTGTGAATATGCAACATGATTCACAATACAGCACATTGACAACTGAATAACATGTACGTGTGTTCGTTTCTTAACTCCCAGGGACGATGAACAGTGTTATCTGTGACATAAGAGCATAGCTATTAAGGGAGAGGTCTAAAAACGTAAGGTCATTCATATGACAGTTGGCGGTCATCTAGAAACCGTCAGTTACAGCTGTATATCCTGCCACGATCCGAAGTTACAGTCTAAACTTCAGGGGAGCAGGGCGAGGATTTTTGCCGTTACGGAATTTAAAATTAATTTCAGCAAATCTATGCAGTAAAGGTTCAGGATTCAAAGCCACAAATCCTAGATCAGACCGAATTTTTTTATTATATCCAAATCTTTAAATTAAACATTTATGTTCATAAATCAATCTACTAGAAGAATCAAAATAAAGACTATTATCAGGAGGATAAATTAAATGACAATCGCCGATCGGCAGACCACCATTTTTGACTATATTCTGATGAATGATAATAAAACGATGTTAGTGCTTATCAATCAGGATGCTCTTGCGTTCACTCCAAAGTTCAGCGATCGTGATGATGCCGAGAAAATCATTGAAAAGTTGAGGATGAACAAGAATGATGATCCTGTTCGTATTGAGCATTCCCAGGGTTATTTTATGTTGAAGCCTAGCTCTATAAAGGATGCTTATATCATTTAGAAGAAAGGGGAAAGAGTATGTCGTGGATAATCACCATTATTTTGACAGTTTTACTAGCGTGGTCACTCTACAGCAACTACAAGAAAAGCAGTGAGATTGAAACTCTAAAGTATGAGCTTCAAAGAACCATGAACCTTGTCAATAAAGCGACTTCAGAAGGCTTTAAGCTATAATGCTGAAAGGAGAATAATATGAAAACACTGACTGAAAAAGAAGTGAGTCCTGAAACATTATTGCTGATTGATGAAAAAGACAATGAAATCAGGAGGCTGAAAAACGAGATTGCTTATTTACAGTCTGACGAAATGATTGTACAGAGAGATGATCTTGTCATTCATCTGAATAATCAGCAACATATTATCTGTCGTTTTGATCAGAGGAGTCAGGCATACTCTATCCTAAGTCGTATATTTAGTGCAGGTAATAAGGAGATTATCAAGATACAGGATCTTTCATCAGTTTATCTGATTAAGGTGGGTTGTATTGAGTACGCATATATAGCATAGCCGTCTATCAAATGAGATAGACGGCTTTTTTTATTGGAGGTGAGGATGAAAATTGTTGATGACAGCAGGATGCGACATAAAACAGATGACGGAAAGATTCGATGAAATCAAGATAGGCAAACAGTTCACGGACCATATGGCACTTCATATGGTATCTTTCGGAAGATTTGAGATTGTCTACGTCGGCCATAGATGGCGTACTGATCTGGCGACAGTCGTCAGTCAGATGCACAAAGAACATACGATTGAACGGAGCGACTACGCAAAATGGCTATGGAAGAAAAGTTGTTTTAAATAAACTCAATAAATACTTATATCCCAATAACAAATACTGTGATTGGGGCTTTTTTTGTACAGAAAATTGAAAGGAGTATATCTATGACATATCCGATACCATTCTTCAGTGAGACAGAGAGAGATCAACTAATTAGACACCTGGACAGCCAAAAAGTCCGATATGAAGTTCAATACAATGAGTCAGGCATATCTTCAGATCAAAGTGGCATCATCATCCCGAATGATAAACAGTAGGGGAGGCGATTTTATGAAGACCCCACGATCACCTACAAAGTAATGAATAATATCTATGGTCAAAGTTTATAAGTCCAACATACAAAAGGAGACAAAATGAAAAACAAAATTTTAAAAGGTTCACTTGCTTTCGTTGTACTGACTTCAACACAGGTTGGAACAGGAGAACTATTGATGAGAACACTTGGCGTCAATATACATCAGAAGGTTGCATCAGCTGCTGAAGGCAGTATTGAAAATATCAAAGTAAACAGTGTGAGTATCAAACCGACAAATGGAACCAGTACGATCGCATGGAACTCTGATCCGAAGGTATCAGACTCAAATGTGACTATCAAAGTAGAAATGGCACTTTCTGACAACGTCAAAGCTGATGACACTTATACTATTTTTCCTTATGTACCCATACACACGAAGGATGGTTCACCGTACAATATGAGATTGATTGACACCTACATGATTGACAGTGATATCACATTGAGTATCTGTTAAAACGTCGTGAAAACAACCCAATGTAGCTTTTTAAACTGAGGAATAATCATATGATTATTTCTTTTTTATTCATTGAAAGGAGTGTTGCGTATAAGCTATTGAAAGAAATTCAGAAAAGAAAGGAGAAAATATAGTGAAAATCACATTATCACAGGCAAAGAACATCATTGAAAATGAAGGTCTGGACTTCAAGGAATATAAGGATGAAGTCATACAGGAAGTGCGTATGGATATCATTGATAAAAAGGGCATGTTCACTGAAATTATTAATGACATCATCATCAAAAACGCTGAAGACATGCTTTTAAACAGTATCCCTAAAGCCAATAAACCAAGTCCCTCAAGTACAAATGACAATCAAACCAAAATAAAAGAAGATATTAAAGGAGAAGATTAAAATGACAGATATTATCACACACATGGGTGCAACTTACTACTTATCTTTATTAGACTTTCTTGGATTCATTGACCTGGGTTCTTTCATGCAGTATAACGACGCAGTATCTAATATCGTAGCTGGTTTAAAGAAAGTATCTTTAGCCCTTAAAGTGATCGGACTTGGTGTGGCCGCAGTATATATCGCCTTGGCAGGTTACCAGTTCATGTGGGGTGGACCGAACGGTTCTCAGACAGGTAAACAATACCTTCTGAACGCTGCAATCGGACTTGTACTGATTTACGGTGCATCTATGATCGCTGACTGGGTTGCAACAAATATGGCAACAGGTTTCTAAGTCACATAGTATATCTGAATTAAGAAAGGGAGAGAAGAATATCTCTTCTTTCCTTTTATTTCTTAAATATAAAGGAGAAAAAAATGACACAAGCAAAAATAATGAAGGTAGTTGTATCAAATATCCCCAAAGAACTAAAAGTAATTGAGCTTAATCCCAAGAAATCCTACTATTTTCAGGAATTTGATCAGAAATTACAGATGATCAAAGAGTTATCTGAAGAAACAAATCAAAGCTATAAACTTAACATTGCATTAGTTGATTACGATGATATGACAATTGATCATTATCACTTGGAGAACTATGAGCTTGATAAATACTTGAATCCCTCAATCAAACAAATCATTGAAAGTGATGCATTAAAGCAGACAGATACAGAAGAAAAAGGCATTACTGAACAGCATATGAAGGCGTTCATCAACTTACTTGAGGAATCAGACGTTTATGACGTTGCCTCAAACGAAGAAGTCAAGACAGGTAAGCTGAAGAAATCAGGGTTACTAAGTAAATTACGTTTCAGATCCAGAAGAGGGAAAGTTGAGGCAGAGGAAGTCATTTCAGAAGATGAAATCAGTAAGAATGATGATTTTGTTGCCGATGAAATAGCAGGAAATACTGAAGCTGACAGTGTTTATGATACTGAAGAGATTGCACAGGTTATAGATTTACCTGATTCCCATGAATCAACCAATACAGAAATCACAACGGTCAATAAAACAGAGAATACGGTCAATAATATTGAGGAAACACATTTAGATGATTATGTCAAAAATTCAGAGAATCAGATAAATGATGATAACGCTGAGTCCTCGATTGAAAAGCAGGTAATTGATACCATGACCGTGACAGCATCAAAAACATCTGAAGACCTTCGGTCAGAAGACAATCAAGGAAAGCCGGTTACTGAAAATGAAAAAATACAGCATATTAATCTTCTGCAGGAAGGCGAGAAATTACTGGACAACCAGTTCGATATCAAGAAAGTGACAGACCTGAAGGCAGATAAACGTTCTTATAAACCAGAAAATATCATGGAGGAAGACCCATTACGTAAAAAAGAAACTACATTCCTTCAGGACAGAGAAAAAGAAAAGGCGAGAATGTATAACACAGCCTTAGAAATTCTTTCAAAAGAGCTGACGGAGTATGCAGTATCACTCCATGATGAGGTAGAGAAAGAAATTAATGAATACCTTGAAGCCAATAAACCAGACTATCAGTCAAGAATCAATGAACTCATTGACCAGGAGAATGTGGTCAATAAAGAATACCTGCAAACTCTATCAGATAACATCGATAAAGAAATTAATCTGGAACTTGAAAAAGATGATAAGGAATATGAGCTTGCAAGAAACCTGAAAAAATCAAAACTGAACACAGACAAAGAGGAGAGACTTGCTCAGAAACGTAGTGAAATCAACAAGGGAATTGAAGTTCTGAAGGAGCGTACTAAAAATGAACTTGATAGTCAGCTGAAAATTCTGAGTGAAGAATATAAAAACAAACTCTTAGATGAAAAGAAATCGCAGTTACTCACAGCAAAAATCAATCGTATGAGAGAAATAGACTGGTCGATTGTACAGTTTGACAGAGAGACTTTTGATGAGCTGAGAGCCTTAAAACGAGCATTTGAGATGGAAGAAATTCAGCGTGAGCAGATACGTCTTAAAGAAGAAGAAATCAAAAACAGCAACAAACAACTGGCATTGCAGGAAGAAGAACAGGCTCTAGAAAGAAGACGAATCACCCTGGAACTTGAAAAAGCCGAGGCAGTTAAATACGAGGCACAAAAGACAGCTGATGAACTTGCAAGTGAAAAAGAAAAGACAAAGAACAAGGAACTTGAACTTCTCAAACTTGAGAAAGAATTAGAGATGAGAAAGGTGACAGCAAAAGAAGAAGAGAACAAAATTAATGCAGAACAAAACAGACTCAAGCAACTTGAGATTGACAGCAGAAATAAGGAAACGGATAACCTCAATAAACTGGCTCAAAACAAGATGTACAGTACATTATTTGGTGTTAATGAACCTGATGCAGATCATGATGAAAATGCCTCTGATAAAGAGTCTCACAGTGAGGAGACTACTGAAGATGTACCTAAGAAATCAAGTTCAGGTAAATCTAAAGCGTTTCTGACAGGTCTAATCACTGCCATTCTTCTGACAGCAGGTAGCATAACAGGTGTCATGGGCTATGAGGAATACATGAACAAAGATGATGTAAAAGCTGACGAGCAGAAGAAGGAACAGCAGATTAAAGATCAGAATTATCAGCGTTATATCGATAATGGTGATTATATTAAGGCTTATGAAGTAAATCAGTCAAAGGCTGAGGAACTTAAAGCGAGTGCATTAAAAACCGAGGACTATGTGGATGCAGTGAAATTAGGTAAAACAACCGATGATAATGAGTATCTCATGAAGGTATATCTGAAAAACGGCAATATCGATGATATGACTAAACGTTTCAAAGATATGAGCTATGAAGAGCAGGCATCACTCAACAAGGAGACTCAGAAAGAAATCGCAGGTGAGTTTCTGAAGAACAAGCAATACAAGGATGCAGAGAGAATGAACAGACATCTGAAAGATAAAAAAATTGAGAAGAAAATCAAAGATATCGAGTCAGAACAGGCATTAAAAAATGAAGTCAGTACCACAGAATCATCAGTAGAAGTACCTATTAATATCAATCAGGGAGACGTTAACAATGAACAGACAAAATAAAATTAAAGCGATCCTGGCAGTGAATGTCAAGTCAATCGTAGCGAATTTTGATATCAACAGTAAGAATACGTCATACACATTGATCGCAAGTGATGATAAAAGCGAGTATTTCTTCAATATCGGTGAATATCAGACTGTTACAGCAGAGACAGAAGAATATATCAATAAAATTTCATCTTATATCAGCAGTCAAAACGGAAAGATTGAAGTGATGACTTACTTACGAAACCCGATGCTTCAAAATGATACAAAACATGCCGTATTTTATCTGGACTCCTCATATGATGAGCCGTCAGAACTTATTAAAGTGTTAGGGCTTGGAGATGATGAAGAACAAGTCAATCTTCAGGTTGAACCAGAAACAGCGAATGGCGATACAATCTATAAGGTTGAAGAATTAGAAGAACCTGAAAAGATGGAAGATAATGAACTGGCAGATAGCGATGAAGAACAGATTGAAATTCAGGACAGTGAAAATGCTGAAGAGACTGATCGTGACAAAGAAGATGAAGAAACTCAGGAATCTGAAGGATTGAAAGAAGAAGTGGCTGAAGACATCAAGCCTGAAGTCAGCAACCAGGAATTATACGAAAGTGTCAGTAAAATGGAGAATAACGTAGATCAGTTCAAAGAACCTCTATTTACATTCTCAGATCAAGTCCTTTCATTCGCCCTCATCACTTATCCGAGAGAACTGGTCGCCATATTCAATGCGATTGTATTAGACGGCAAACAGAGAGGACTAAGCTATCAGGCTTTCAAGAAAATGTATGGAACCATCATGAAGATTAATGAAAAAACGAATGAGATTGTATTTTTCAGTTTCTTCAATGGATTTCCTCTAACTAATCCTGTCAAGCAACTTTATACTGATGCAATCGGAACATTTCAGGAAAAAGGTCACACGATCGAACAGTTACAGGATTACCTTATCAAGGTCAATGAGTACTTCCAGAAAGAACAGGTGAATGAAGATGGGGAATAACCTTGAGACATCAGCACGAGGTCACATCATGAATCTGCCTAAAGTGCAATATACAAAGATCAGTAACACACCATTTATTAAGATGTATCTGAAGGTCGCTAAATATATCAGAAAACAGAATGATCAAGGCAAGTGGGTATCAGAGACAAAAAAAATCGTACTGCCTATATTCATCTATGGTAAAAAGGCAGTGTACGTAGAAAAATGGATGGTAAAAGGTCAGAAAGTCGTTGTAGACGTTGAAATAGAATCATACAAAAATAAATCAGCAGATAGTAAAAATCCTGAAATATTTCTGATTGCTACTAACATTGAACCGATGGAAAGCAGTGAAAGAGCGATAATCCGCCAAAAAGAATGGGAAAAATCCCGTGAAGAGCGACAGAAGGAAAACAATCAGGATAATATTACGGAAAATGAAGAATATAAACAATATCTGGATATTCAATCTATAGATGAGGACAAGTTTAAGAATGTGTCAATCTATGATATTTCAGATGAAGATATCGGATTCTAGAAAGAGGGACAAGCATTGGTAAAGACGCTGAATGATATCCTGGTGTACAAGAATCACCAGAAACCGATAAAAAAACAAATTCTAAAGGATGAAAGGCCTCCATTCAAGGCGAAGGAGTTTATTGCACAGCGAAAAGTAATATATATACTGACAGTTCTTCAACTCCTGTTTTTAGCAGTCGTATTAAATGCAGTTATCAATTACATTTCGGGTATAATCACTAATTTCAAAGGTCGGTTAGGTGATAAAGTCACACCTGCCAATATCGGAGAAAAATTAGGCATCATCTTTAATAATATAGACAAAGTATTCACGAAGCATGTCAGCAATCAGGAATTAATAACTAATATCTTCTTCAGCCCAAATCAGCACTTGTTGATCTGGGCTGTTTTATTTGGAATCACAGCCTTATTATTAGTGAAGAAAATTCATAATTTCTATGTCAAACATAGAAAAATGGATTACGGCCAGAAAGGGAAATCTGAATTTGCTCAACTGAAGGATTTAAAGAAACAATATCCAAGCGTACCACAGCAGGTTAAGGAATATGAAGGCCAACCAGGAGTGCCTATCACACATTACAATGATCTGCCGAAACTTTTTCAGTTACCTGGTCTGAATAAAATTTTCTACAATGGCCGTTACCTGATTGATCAGGACACCATCAACACGATGGTTATCGGTACATCTCGTTCAGGTAAAGGTGAGTCGATGGTCTTTCCTGCAACAGATATAGATACAAGGGCGAGTGAGAAACCTTCACTTGTCTTCAATGATCCCAAGGGTGAACTGTATGCAGGCTCTTATGAGACTTTACGCAAAAGAGGATATGACGTTGAGGTTCTGAACCTGGTCAATCCTGATGATGGAATGAGCTATAACATGCTCCAAATCATCAAGGACGAGTATATTAAAGGGGATTTTGCTCAGGCAGAGGCTTACTCAGTGACTTTAACAAGTACACTGTTTCCGACAAAAGGCGACTCAGCCGATTTCTGGAACCAGTCAGCAGGCTCATTAGTCAATGCCTTAATATTCGCAGTCATTCAGCGAAGTCTCGCAGAGAACAAGCCGGAAAAAATCACGATGCGAAACGTCTATGACTTACTCGTGAGTTTAGGGACTGATAACTGGACTGATGAAATGGGTGTTGAACATAATGCGTTGGCTGAATATATGATGGCTCTACCTGATGACTCGATTGCCAAGAAACAATATGCGACTACTGAGTTCGCAGGAGGAAACACAAGAGCAGGTATCTTAGCGACAGCCACTTCAACCTTATCCATATTTGTTTCTGAAAAAATCTCCAAGATGGGTTCAGCAAACTCAGTCGATTTCACAAGGGTAGGATTCAACAAGCGTTTCAGAATGCGTTTTGATTTGAAGTACATGTTCAAGCGTGGTGTCGTTCGTTATGGTTATGGCACTGAAACGAGTGAATCATCAAACTTCAAGGTGGATAGTCTCGGCTACATGGAGAATTACTTCAAACGGAAGATGAAAAACGGAGATATCATCAGAATAGAGATTGATGGAGATGTATTTGAGTATATTTTCTTCAGAGAGAAAAGCAAGTCAGGTTTTGTAGTCAATGATCCTTATACAAATGAGCGTGTTTATCCAGATGAGGCTTATCTGAAACCGAAGACAAAGAACAGAGGCATTATCTCAGCAAATTGTTTCTACAGTGAAAAACCTGTAGCCGTTTTCATGGTCATTCCTGATTATGACACTTCAGTACACGTTGTTGCCTCAGTATTTATATCGCAGCTCTATACAATGCTTGCAAGACGTGCATCTGAATCAGGTGGTAAGTGTCATCAGCGTGTAAAGTTCAGACTCGATGAGTTCGGTAATATGCCTGCGATTCATGATATGGCTAACATCCTGACAGTTTGTTTAGGGCGTAACATTCTATTTGAACTCTATGTACAGGGCTATTCTCAGGTATTCGCCAAGTATGACAAGGATGACGGAGAAACAATCAAGGATAACTGTCAGAACCACATCTACATTAAATCGACCAACAAGGAAACAAATGAAGAGATATCAGCTAAATGTGGTAATAAGACCGTCACAAGTGCGAGCAAGACGGCAGGCAGTGATTTCTCACAGAATTTCACGGCTGAACAGGCACCTCTTATTCACCCGGAGGAGCTACCTAAGTTTGTCAGAGGCGAGACAATTGTCCTCAGATTCCTGAAGACAGGCGACAATGACCGTAACAGTGTCAGACCAAGCCCGATCTACAATACGAATGAAACCAAACTGCCGTTCCGATTTGAATTCCTGGGTGATGACTTTGAACCTGCCAATCAGTTCGCAGACTTTGACATCCCTTCAAAACATCGTCACATCAACCTGAGTGACTACAGAATCGACTGGAACAGTAAACTGAAGGCCTATGAGGTCAAGGCGAAAGGTTACATCTCAAGCCTGGATATGAGTAACGAACAGCTGAAAGGATTCAGGGAGATCTGTGGAGACGATATGCTTTATGACAAGCTGTTAGAAGTGCAGAAGAAGGATTATCTTTACACGGCCATCAATGAGTACAACAGGAACAGAATGGTGGTCGGTGATGACGCTCAGAAGATGACATCAAGAATCACTGAGTATCTCAGTCAGTTTGACCCTGAGACAATCTCTGAGACAAAGCTGAACAGCAGTGAGGAAGAGAAGAAAGAAAATCCTATCTATATGTCAGAATATTATTTCGGCACATCAGTAGATGGCAGGAAAAACATTCTGAAGGGTGTCCTGAAAGATGACATGCTTTATGAAGAGCTTCTGCAGATGGATAAGCAGGCATTTCAGGAAACATTAGCTGAAAACGGCAAGGAAGATATCATCAACCAGATGGAATCAATGGTGTTAAGTTCAGTCAAGAATCAATAAATCAAGCAAAGTAGGTGAACTGGTTGACTCCAGAACAGATATTAGAGACGTACAGAGATTTATTTGTACAGCAGAATTTCTTATGGATAGTACTGATGCCCCTTTTATGGGGTATTGCGAAGTTCTTTCATGCGACTATTGTAGTCCTGGAAGACGGTTTAGATAAAATACTTACATTCAACGGATTCTTTGAGAATGAAGGATTCAAGAGCATCATGGATGTCGTGATGCCGATAGCGATGGCACTGTTTGCCATCGCTTTAATCTATGTAGGTTATCTGATCATGTCAGGTAAAGGCATCAAGAAAAGCGATATTGTTACTAACGCCATTCTAGCTTCATGTCTGATGATTGGTATTCCATATATCACGACTACTCTCAATGGGCTTTCAACTGATTTTGTCCAGGCAGGCCGTGATGCAGGCGCGACAACTCAGAATGAAAAACTGGGTACACAGATTGTCGCCACCAATACATTTGATCTCCTTCATATGGCAAGGAAAACGGGATGGAAAAAGGATGAGGAGACATTTCTTAATAACAATATCACTACAGATAACTTCTATAAAAAGGATTTCACAGAGGTCATCAATGCGTCTGAAGAAAAAAAGGGTATAGAGGAGGCTGGAGACTATAACTACAAACTGACTGGTGATGAAAGAAATGTTTTTGCTAAAAAAATCATGGATAAGGAAGATGGCTCAACAGATTTAGTCGAAATTAAACCTGCTGACTTCCCGTTCATCGGACAGGTCAGCTTTCTCAACAGCTGGTATTACCGATACCATGCAAACTTCTTTACCATGTACATGCAGTTTATTGTAGTCTGCTTTGTTCTCATCTTTGCGATGTTCAAAGCAATCACATTGATGATGGAAATTGCATTTCTTAATGTTATCGCTCCATGGATTGCGGCCACTGATCTTACAACAGGACAAAAAATGAAACAACTGGTGACAAATCTTATCATGGCCTTTGCGACCATCGGGATTCTGATGTTTGTCATCAAACTCTATATGCTTGCGATGACTTATATCTCGACATTAGGATGGAGTCCGTGGCTTGTTGCGATAGCAATGCTTGCTCTCGGTAAATTCGTACTGGATGGCCCTGAGGAGGCGAAAAGGCTACTCGGTATTGATGTCGGAGTCAAAGACGGCTATCAGGCTCTTATGGGTACGCTGGCCGCAGGTGGGGCAGTTGTAGGAGCAGGTAAGATGCTCTCAGGTAAAGCAAAAGGTATGAAAGAGAGTCTGCAGGAGATGAGAGATAAAAAAGAAAAATCTGAAGGTCTTGCAGGTAAAATTGGTGAACGTGGTGCAAATGCCATCAATAAGATGGCAGGAACAGCAGGAGAGATTTCCGAAGTGGGTGTCAAAGGCTTTGCGACAAATGCAACTAAGGAAGGAATTGAAAAATCTAAGGACGCTCTCAATTCTAAGCTAGACAGCGTAAAAAGTGCAGTGACATCCAATTCAGCGACAGAGGCCTTTAACGAAGGTAAAGAAAAGGCTAAACAATATTCTTCATCGTCATCAGAAAGTGTTACAACTGGAACAACGCCTGACAGTAGAAACGCCATCAATAAAGTGATGGAAGACAACGG
>CAACWR010000109.1_pt1 | contig 16387 bp, 17 predicted proteins | sample 2275701 | NCBI WGS metagenome assembly CAACWR01 (sample SAMEA5312467, study PRJEB27640) | indoor metagenome | biome: indoor environment; feature: uncontrolled; material: polymer concrete tiles wood | place: Germany | collected 2014-07-07
GTCTGGTTATCAAAGCTATGGGTCAGATTAATTGCCGGTGAATCGAAAGAACTGGTTTATCCGCTTCTTGATAGCCTTGTGCATGACATGGTTCCGAGCAAGGAAAACTATGTAGAAGGGATTTCCAATGCGCAGACATCAACAAAAGAAAGTATTCGAAAAGCATTGGACGAAGACCAGGACAGTAAGAAGAATAAGAAGCAATCACAATCCATTGCAGAACAACTGAAGAAGAGTGATGTCAAATCAGTGCAGCGCATTATGATTCCATCGAGCTGGACGATTGAACAAACAGCCAACTACTATGCTAACTGGTTGTCACGTATCGGACACTCATTCATTAATACAGCGATTGAAAATAACAAATTGATGATCAGTCTCCCGATATTTAAAGATCCGATATTGATTCTCGAGAAATCGACGGATCGCTCAGATGACAATCGCGTGCTCTTCTTTATTAGAGGCGGTAAGTTTGCCAAATCAGTAGAAGGTGGACAAGCAAGACTGGAGTTCAGACGGGTACTGGATACCAATGAATGTTTAATTGCAATTCATGAATATGAACCGACATTACCGTGGTTCTTATACACGGTCACACAGGCAAGAATTCATTTGATTGTCATGACATTGTTTGGTTACGAGACAAAGCTGCTCGCTAAAACATTGGATTCCAAATATTTGGTCGACCGAACAGAAAAAATCGTCAATCGCCAGTCATAAAATAGCATATCAATAGACCACCGGGAACATCCCGGTGGTCTATTTTTAATGAAGCGGCAAGAGATTATTTTTTATAGTGATCATTGTGTTCTTTTTTCATCTGTTGATAGATGTCATCTGCTCGAATCCGGTCCCAGTATTCTTTGAAGATAACAGCAGACTGCCGCTTGATATCATCATCTTCGTTTGGAAGAACTTTTTTATCTTCGTCGTATTTTCGGCCGGAGCGGTGATGCGCATAACGCATCGCTCGTGTGTATCCCATCTGGATGAATTTTCTAGCCATATCCATACCGACAAAATCTCCGTCTTTTTTGTAGGCTTCGTATAATTCGTAAATTTTAGCGCTGGATTCTTTGGCAATCTCCGGTGTTTTGAAGCGCCAATATGGTAGTATTTCACTTTTGTATGGTTCGACTAGAAGGACGCCCTGCTCTCCGCGGCCGACTTCATATAATTCCGGGTGCTTCCGAAAATCTATCGTTCTGAAATCCTGTTCATAATTAAAAGCCATAACACTCCTCCTCAATAATACGGTTAATTTTCTAAACATTTGTAATATAACAGCATATTTTATATCACTTATGTAACAACTGCGTGACAATGCCTTTTGACTCATCATTGCATGCTATGATGAACTCAACTAAAGAAGAGAGCTGACAACGCCCATTGATTAAAAAACTTCGGAGGATGATTTATAATATGAAGAAAACATTATTAGCATTGACGACAGCAGCTTTATTAACAACTGGAATTGCACTGCCTGCAGAGCAGGCTGATGCAGCAGCTAAAAAGAAAACCGTCAAATATAAAAAATCAACAAACAATGTAGGTGCCGTTGCAAGAAGCATTGCAGCAAACCGTGTCTATCGTTATGGTGCGAACAACAGCTATGCAGTAGATTGTTCAGCATTTGCTCAGCAAGTCATGCGTGCTGTCGGCAAAAATGTACCAAGAACGACACATGCTCAGATGAGAGCAGGTAAACGTGTCTATAGTCCGAAAGCTGGAGATCTAGTATTTTTCAACGGTGGATCACATGTCGGCGTCTATATTGGTAATGGTCAGATGGTGGATGCACTGAATCCTCGTGATGGTGTAAAACAACGTTCTATTTACTATATTTATGGTACAATCACTGGATTTTATAGATATTAATATGAAGCATCCCTTCGCTTAGGCGAAGGGATTTTGCGTAGTCATATAATATTTCAAGATATTGCAGTTAAAAATAGCGATGTAATAATTTAACCATTTAATGTCATTTAAATGGTTAAATTTAGAATATAACTGTTGTCAGCACGGCTTTCAAGAGATAAAAGTGTAAAATGTTCTTTGTTACATCGTACCCCTCATTATTTTCAATGCCGTGACAAATCGATAACATCAATCACTATTACTTTTTTGTGTGGTATGATTCATTTTGTCTTAGAGAAACAGATACGACAGCAAATATTATAAAAATTGATACAAAACATATATCGGAGGATTTATTTCTATGAAAAAGACAGTAATCGCCTTAACAACATTAGCAAGCTTATCAGCTCTTGGAGCAAACAACGCTGACGCAGCAGCACACGGTAGAGACGACGCTGCAAGCAATGTCACTTACACTTCTAACGCATCAACTAACAATTACAGCTACAGCTATTCTTATTCTTATGACTATACAACAAACACTACAACAAACTATACATCTAATACGACAGCAGCAAGCTATGCATCTAACACTACAGCAGAAGCAGCAGCTCCAGTAGTACGTACAGTGTCAACTTCAGCTGATGCATCAGTAAGATCATTCAGCCAGGAAACAGTAGCTAAAAAACCAGCTGCATCAACAACAAACGTTAACAACAATGTAGCTGCCCTTGCAAACAGCATGGCTGCATCACGTTCATACGTATACGGTTCTAACAGTGCTTCAGCAGTAGACTGCTCTGCGTTCGCTCAACAAGTATTAGCTGCACTTGGTAAATCAGTACCTCGTACAACTTACGCTCAAATGGCTGCTGGTACACCAGTATCAACTCCACAACCAGGTGACTTAGTATTCTTCAACGGTGGATCACACGTTGGCGTATACATCGGTAACGGTCAAATGGTTGATGCATTGAATCCAGCTGCAGGCGTTGGACAACGTGCAGTATCATACATCAGCGGTTCAATCACAGGTTACTACAGATACTAATAAGGATAAGGCCGGACAGCACATGCTGTCCGGTTTTTTTATTGCTGCAGGGCAGCGGCTAATTGTTCGCCGACTTTCTTTGCTGATGGCGGATTCTGTCCAGTGATGACACGACCATCGACACGAACGTGTGATTTCATGGGACGTTTTGATTTATATTTAGCGCCGGATGCAGATAGGGCGTCCTGAGTTAAGTAGGGCATCTGTTTTTTTGTTCCATTCAATCGTTCTTCCATCGTACTGAAACCTGTCACTTTTTTGCCTTCAATGATGCGTCTGCCGCTTGATGGGTCAACGAGATTAACTAAACCTACGACCCCATGGCACACACCTGTGACGTAGCCGCCATTCGCGTAGATGGATTCCGCAAGCTGTTTCAGTTCATTGTTATTCTTGAAATCCCACATCGCTCCGTGACCACCTACATAATAGATGGCAGCGTAGTCGGCTGGGTTGACGTCTACCGGCTTCAATGTGTCGGCCAGTGCACGCTGCTTGAATGTATCGTTGTGATACCACTTCCAGTCTGTGTCATCAGCAGCTTTTAAACTAGCTGGATCAATCGGGACATAGCCCCCTTTCGGGCTGACATAATCGACTTCATGTCCTGCCTTTGTCACCGCTTCAACAAAGTGGGTCACTTCTCCAAGCCAGACACCGGTTGCACGGTCAGCTGTGTCATATTTTTCAACATTCGTTGAAACTACTAATATTTTAGCCATACGGATCCTCCTCAAAAAAATAAGTTAATTATTATTTACCCAGACTTTTAGAATTTATTCTTAAAATTAAGGTAACGCTATAATGAATATAGTAGAATGAAGAAAACTACTTGAGGTGATCGAGATGTGGAAGTATCAAACTTTTGAACAGTTGTCGACATTAGAACTGTTCAAAATTTACAAATTGCGCGTAGATACATTTGTTGTCGAACAGCAGTGCGCCTATCCTGAAATAGACGACAAAGACCTCCGTGCTGTTCACATATATGACTGGGAAGATGGTGAAGTACTGAGTTATGCCAGATTGATTATGGATGAACCGCTGCACATCGGCAGAGTCATCGTAGCAGAAAGTAGGCGTGGTGCTGGTGCAGGGCGGGCACTGATGAATGAAGTGATGAACTATATCAAGACTCATCATGCACATACGCCAGTCCATTTGCAGGGACAGGCGCACTTACATGATTTTTATGCTTCATTCGGATTCAAAGCAGTATCAGACGTGTATCTTGAAGATATGATTCCACACATCGACATGGAGCGGCCAGCATTTAAAGCATCCAATCAATTTTAAGGGAGATGGCTTAATGATTTATTTCAGTGAATGGCGTGATTATTCGATTGCTTCATCAGACAAAGGTGTCTGTTATCTGGGTAATGCAGCACGCAGTACGGTCATGACGTTATTGACCGAGCATTATGAAGAAGATGTGATGATCGGCCCTATGGCAGATGACAAAAACCATCGTTATCTTATAGATATGGAGAGATATTTTGACGGCAGTCTGCAGACCTTCGACTGGAAGTATGATCTGCGCGGGACTCCATTCCAGCAGCAAGTATGGCAGCAGCTGCTTCAAGTGCCATACGGTGAAACGGTAACTTACGGTGAAATTGCTGAACGTCTCAATAAGAAGTCAGCAGTGCGGGCGGTAGGCGGAGCAATCGGCAGAAATCCAGTGATGATAGCTATCCCCTGCCACCGAGTCATCGGTAAAAACGGCAGACTAACAGGGTTTTCAGGCGGTCTTCATATTAAACGGCAATTGCTTGATATAGAAGGAATCAGTTATGCAGAGTAATAAGGTTGTCACTAAAGAACGTATTTATAGTCTGGATGTTCTTCGGGGGTTTAGTTTATTCGGTATCATCTTGATGAACATCATCGGATTTACACATGATACCTTTCATATGAATCCTTATGTCATGTTTCAGTATGGCTGGAACCGGGTGTTATACAGTCTCGAAGTATTATTTGTACAAAATTCTTTCTATCCGATCTTCGCATTTTTATTTGGCTACGGACTTGCGATGATGCACGACAGTGCAAAAAAGAGAAACAAAAACTTTGTTCCGATTGTCTACCGTCGCCTGATCGCAATGATCATCTTTGGTGTCATTCACGGGATGTTGATCTTCTCCGGTGATATATTGCAGTCCTATGCTATCGTGACGCTGGTCGGGGCCTTGTTCCTGTTTGTTGACCGGCTCTACAGCTTGATTGCTGCATTATTTCTCTGGCTGATGTATGCCGCATTGTACTGGGTACCGACTCTCGCATTTGCACTGCAGCATCCCGACCAGGATTATATGAGCAGTAATCCGAACGCCGCTGCCTATAGCATGAATGTCTTTAACAGCCGTGACTTAAGTCAGATTATTGAGTTGACGCAGGACAATTTCTTCACTTACTTCTTTGTGAGCGATGTGAATTCATTTCTGTTCAGAGCAACGTCGTTACTTCCACTCATCTTACTCGGTATGTTTGCCAAGCGGGTGAATTTATTTCAGCTGATTGTCAGCAATCGCCGACTATCTATTCTGCTTGCTGGGATATTCTTTATACTAGGGCTCGCTATCAAGAGTCTGCCGCTGATGTATTACGGGCGTTACAGCCTTGATGCAGTCGGTATTTATACAGGCGGCATCATTCTCGCTGCCGGTTATATTACGACGATTGTACTGCTCAGTGAAAATGACTCATTTAAGCGCTGGACATTACCGATCAGTAAAGTCGGCAAGATAAGTTTCACGACCTATATCACACAAAGTTTATTGATGTTTGCAATGATTTACGGCTTTCAGCTGTATGGTAAAATGAACCTCATTGAGACGTATACTATCGCCATACTGATTTATTTAGTCAATATATTGTTCGCTTCATTGTATTTGAAGAGATTCAAGCAGGGGCCGCTCGAATACATCTGGCGGAAGATAACATACTTGGAATAATGAATGGGTCGATTGCGATGTAACTAATAGGCATGTTGAGTAGAATGTGTTAAAATAAGAAAGCTATAATAACGAAGGAGGGACATCATGAGAGATGAAATAGAATATTTAATCCTCAGCGGAAATTTCGCTGCCGTAAAAAAGATGATGTCTGAAAGTGATTTTATGGTGTTCGAAGAAGCATTCATCAGTGCTGCTCATGATAGTGAATCAATGATGTTCTATACATTCATCGTCGAAATGATGAAAGATGAAGAATCAGTTGAACTGCATGATTTGGCATTCCTACTGCTCGTCTATCCATTAAGCGAAGTGAGAGGAGCGTTTAATGCTGCTTACCACCATGCCAAATGCTCTGTCCGCCTGACAGAGCACAAAGAAGTGAAAAGCTTGCTTCAGCTGCTCTTTCTATATGCGATACCGGACCCGGTTATTTCACATAAGGAAGCATTCAATGTAGCAAAAGAGATATTGAAACTTGATCCTAACAACAAAGTAGCACGTAATATTATGAAAGAGACAGCGAAGAAACTTGATTCAGTCGTTGTTGATTTCAATCATATGAAAAACGCCTGAAGTAGAACTTCAGGCGTTTTAATTTGGAAGACATTAATCTTCCAGCCATACTTCAACTGGTAAAATCACAGGGAACATCCCTCTGTCTTCAGTTGCTTTTACAATTAATGCAGAGGCTTTCGAGAACAACGGCACTGCATACATCTTCTCATCACTTCTTAATTCAGCGAGTACATCGACTGAGTCATCGTCACTATTTGCGAGAATGGTTGCTTCAATGACACCGTCCACCTGTGTGCCGAAATGTGCAAACATGAAATTCAATGTAAATTCAAACACTTGAGGATCTTTGTCGTTCTGTTCAATATCGATACGGTGCATTTTTGTCACTTCTGTAGAGGTCTGTTCAAAGTCTCTGACATGGAGTTCTCTGACAAACATATGAACGACCTGCTTATTAATTTCCATCATTTTTCCCTCCGTTTATGTAGTACGTATTCATTATACCGAAAATTTCTGTATTAAAACGAAAAAAACAGGGTAACCTTATAAAGTCGTTATTTTTCAGCATTTCAAAACATCCCCATACTTCATGGAGATGTTTCGTTTTGTTTTACAGACATAACATATCATAAGGAGGAGACGATGTGTCAAAAAACACTGAAGCAATTAAAATAGGATCTGCCTATGTAGGTGTCGTAGTAGGGGCAGGTTTTTCAACAGGGCAGGAAGTTTTGAAATTTTTCACGAATTACGGTACGTACAGCTATTTGGCAATTTTAATATCGGGGTTGATGCTCGCATTTTTCGGCCGTGAGATTACGAAGATCGGTCAAGGCTTAGATGCCGATAGTCATCAAAGTGCTATCAATTACCTATTTGGTGAAAAATTTGGAAAAATCATCGATTATGTTCTCGTGTTCTTCCTGTACGCGATTTCTATCATAATGCTTGCTGGAGCGGGGAGTGCATTTCATGAAAGTTTCGGTATTCCGATCTGGATCGGGTCACTCATCATGCTGATAGCAGTCATTGTGACATTAATGATGGATTTCAATAAGATTGTCAGTGCACTCGGTATAGTGACGCCGTTTCTCATTGTGACGGTTACGATTATCGCCGTCTACTTTTTCTTCAATGGTCAAGTACCATTCAGCGAAGTGAACCAGTATATCGATGAAGATATACAACCTTCTAACCTTTGGTGGTGGGACGGTATATTATACGGGGGTCTGGCATTTTCGACAGCATTCAGTATGCTGACAGCGATCGGCGGCGATTCCAGCCGCAAAGTCATCGCAGGAAGAGGCGGCACTATCGGGGGCATGGTATTGCTCGTACTGCTGTTAATGGTCAATTCAGGGCTTCTTTCAGAATTGACTGTAGTGAAAGACTCAGCGATTCCATCCCTTGTACTAGGCCGTATGATTCATCCGGCTATCGGTATTGTACTCAGCTTGATTATGCTGACGGTTATTTATAATACGATTGTCGGTTTAATGTACTCATTCGTTGCAAGATTTACAGAACCTTATTCAAAAAAATATGTCACGTTACTGATCATTGCTATGATGATCGGTTATTTCCTAAGCTTTATCGGATTTGTAGATTTAGTCGGAAAACTATACCCTGCCATGGGCTACATCGGTCTGATATTATGTCTAGGAATACTCGTGAAATATTTCTCGAGAAAGCGTCTAGGTAAGAAACATATAGTATAATAAGTTATCATCGCTCACTATTGATTGGAGTACTGGAATGAAGAATATAGTATGGATCATCGGCAGTGTACTCTGGCTGTACAGTGTGTGTTATCTCGGCACTGCTATTTTAGAGAAACCGGCACAAGTGTCAGATGCCGCGCTGCAGAATGAAGATGTTAAGGTATATTACAACCAGACATATAGTGATATACCCGGCAGTCAACTGGATATATTGATGCCTGAAAAGATAAAAAAAGGTGATAAACTGCCGCTGATTATCTGGACACACGGAGGCGGATTTATTGCTGGTGACAAAAAGCATAAAAATCCTTATCTTGCACAACTTGCGGAGAAAGGATTCATCATTGCGAATATGAATTACGCGCTTGCACCCGAATATCAATATCCGACACCGATCAAGCAGCAGGCAGCAGCCAGTCAATTTCTGATGGAGAACTCACTCGAGCTGCCGATAGATGAAAATCAAATTATTATTGGCGGGGATTCCGCAGGCGCACAGCTTGCCAGTCAATTTGCCGCGATTCAGACGAATGACAAGTTACGAAAGACAATGGAAATCAAACAGAGCTTCACTAAAGAGCAGCTGAAAGCCGTCATATTATTCGGTGGATTCTATGATATGAAGACTGTCAGAGCAACTAAATTTCCTCGAATTAAATTATTTATGGAAAGTTACACCGGCGAGGCTGAGTGGGAAAAAAACTTTGTGCCGATCAATCAAATGTCAACGACTAGACATGTGACTAAAGACTACCCGCCGACCTTTCTGACGGTCGGGGATGCCGATCCATTTGACTCACAGGCACGAGAACTTGTACAAGTATTCAAGGCAAAAGGTGTCCCGTTCCAAACATCATTTTTTGACGGGACACACGATCTTCGTCATCAATATCAGTTTCATATGGAGCTGAAAGAATCTCAGTTGACATATCAGAAGTTATTGATGTTTCTCGGCCGGTATACGAAACAGGCACCGTATGCGCAACAGATAACGATGATTGATACCAACTAGCAAGTCGTATTAAAATGGAGTTATGTTGAACAAGGGGGCAGAGATATGCAGTCAAGAGTTCTATTAACAGGGACATCAGGATATATCGGTAGTCATCTATACCATATGCTGAAAGAAGATCTGGATATTGTCACGATGTCAAAGTACCCTGAAGCAAGAAAGGCGAATCTGTCGTGGTTTCAAGGCGACATCTTCAATCTTGAAGATGTCGAACAGGCAATGGAAGGTATTGACTTTGCAATCTATTATCTCGACCCCACAAAGCGTTCTAGTAAGACGACAGAAGCGACATTCACTGATTTGAATGCGCTTGCTGCCGATAACTACGCACGTGCCGCTGAGAAGAATCAAGTCAAGGCAGTCATCTATATTGCAGGAGACACAAAAGATCAAGAGACGCTGAAAATTTTAAGGCATTACAAAACGCCGGTCATAGTGACAAACACTAAAATCACACGTAAAGGCATCATGGCCTCTGACCAGTCGTCTCGTCATGATGATGTGCGGGTGCTTGCCCGATACAAAATTCCTGACACATGGACACTTGAGCGCTTCGTCAGCCATTACTTTAATTATTATAATGATATCGTTCCTAATGTATCGAAAGTCAGACATTTGAATGATACTTATTATTTACGGGCAAGATCAATGGATCTCGTTATATTGAAGCAATTGACGGATGTCACTAATAATGACAGACAATTATTTGAGATTACAGCAGGCTCATTAGTACAACAGCGTCATGACGGTAAAGGCAGACTTGAATTCAGACGGATGATAGAAACTGATGAAATCATCATCGGTATATATGATTATATTCCATCCATGCCTAAATGGTTCTATCAGTTCTGTCAATCTCCCTTCCATCTCATCACAACACGTGTATTTGATGTAGAGATGAGGATTCAGAGGTTCAATGAAGATAAGAATAACGGAATTATTCGGTCATACACGAAATAAAATCATAATAAAAACCAGCTGAATTTAATTTCAGCTGGTTTTTATTATCTTTAATGAATCTATCGTATGACTGATGTTTACATAAACCCGATTGTTATAAGACACATTTACAATTCTGTAACATAAAATAAATATTAAATTTACAAACGTCATTATTTATTCACTAATTAAATAATAAGTACACGAAATTTACTTTTTCTTAACAAATATGCTATCGTTATAGCGCAATATCATATAGAATATTAACGTTAACCTTGCACAATAATTGATGGATATCCCTATAGGAGGCATTACATAATGTTTAACAGAAAAAAAGACAAATTTGCAGTACAGCTTGAAGCGATGGCAGAAAACCTGCAGCGTGCATCATTAGCATTCGGAAAAATGAACTTCCATACAGCGTTTGATTTAAAAAAATACGCAGATGGCATTAAAGCATTTGAAACGAATGGTGATAATTTAATGCATCAGATCATCTCTGACTTGAACCAGACATTCATCACGCCGATTGAACGTGAAGACATTCTGGCACTTGCCAATGCAATTGATGATGTTCTTGATGGTATGGAAGAGACGGCTGCCATGTTCGAAATGTACTCTATTGAATATACAGATGAATTCACTGCTGAATTCGTCAAAAATATACAAGCTTGCGCAGACGAAATTAAAATTTCTGTAGAATTAGTTGCACAGAAGAAATTTTCACATATTCGTGTGCATTCAATCAACATTAAAGAGCATGAAACGAACTGCGACGGTATTCTTCGTCAATCAATCAAGCACATCCTATCTGTTGAAACAGATCCAGTCACGATTATGAAGATCAAAGATATTTATCAGTCACTTGAAGATATTGCGAATAAATGTCAGACGGTGGCCCACAATCTTGAATCTATCATTATGAAAAACAGTTAAGGAGTTTTTTGAATGGAACCTATATTTATTATCACGATAGCGATTGTTATATGTGCGCTAGCTTTTGACTTTATCAATGGATTCCATGATACTGCCAATGCGATTGCAACTGCCGTGTCAACTAAAGCCCTTAAACCACGTCATGCCATTATTATGGCAGCCATCATGAACTTTCTCGGGGCATTGATGTTTACAGGAGTAGCGAAGACAATCACTAAAGATATCGTTGACCCATTCACTTTGAACAATGGTTCAGTCGTTATTCTAGCAGCGCTGCTTGCAGCAATCATCTGGAACTTAGTGACATGGTATTACGGTATACCAAGTTCATCTTCACATGCCTTGATCGGGGCTGTTGCAGGTGCGGCGATTGCTTCTGCCGGATTTAGTGCACTGCATTATTCAGGATTCATCAAAATTATCATTGCCTTGATTGTATCACCGCTGCTTGCATTTGTTGTCGGTTATATCATGTATTCAATTTTCAAGGTGATTTTCAAAAATAACAACTTAACAAGAACTAATCGTAACTTCAGATTTGTACAGATTTTTACGGCGGCACTTCAAGCGTTCTCGCATGGTACGAATGATGCACAAAAAGCGATGGGTATCATTACGATGGCGCTGATTACTGCAGGACTGCAGACAGGCGATGACATTCAGCACTGGGTACAGATTTCATGTGCCACTGCAATGGGCCTTGGAACAGCGATCGGCGGATGGAAAATCATCAAAACAGTAGGTGGCAACATTATGAAAATCCGTCCCGCGAATGGTGTTGCAGCTGACTTAAGTTCAGCATTGATCATCTTCGGTGCGACGCATATTCATCTGCCGGTTTCAACGACACATGTGGTCTCATCATCTATTCTCGGGGTCGGGTCATCTCACCGCGTCAAAGGTGTGAAATGGACGACGGCACAGCGTATGATTATTACATGGGTCATCACACTGCCGATTTCGGCCTTGACTGCAGCTTTGATTTTCTGGGGTCTGAATATATTTATTTAATGGGTAGACTATTTTAGTAGTCTACCTGTTTTTTTATGGAGATTTTTATCTTATCCAGGAAGAAGTAAAGAGAAACCGTTTACAAGAAAGCGTTTTTATATTAATATACTTGTATACAAGTATGTAGGAGGGATGATATGTTTCCTGAACAATGGCTTGATAAAGCATCATCTGGAGAGAGAATTGCAGCTGACCTCCGACTGAAAATCATCAACGGCAGCTACAAGCCGGGTGATAAGCTGACTGAAAACCAGCTGGCACAAATGTATGAAACGAGCCGCTCGCCGATACGAGATGCTATTAAGATGCTCGCTTCTGATAATTTAATCAGCAGCGAACGGATGGGCGTGACAGTCATTGGATTATCACCGAAAGATATTGAAGAAATCTATGATATTAGACTGCTGATTGAAGGGTTCGTCTTCGAAAAACTGATGAAGCTCGAGTCAGCTGAACTGTTAAACCAGCTGAATAAAATTATCGCAATGATGGAAGTGGCCGTTAAGTTCAAGGATGCTGATGAGTTCAGTCTGCAGGATATGCTGTTCCATCAGACCATCATTCGCTTCGCCAATCATCAGCAGGTCCTTTATTTATGGCAGAACTTAAAGCCGATCATGGAGACGCTCATTCTGATTTCGATGAGGAAGCGGATGATTGAGGATATGCACGATTTTGACCGCGTGATTGACAATCACTTGTTATATATTCAGGCGATTGCTACGAATGACAGAGCATTATTCAAGCAGGCGATGCATTTGAACTTTGACGATGTCGACAGTCACATTGACGCCTTATGGCATTCCAGCAAACATAGGAAGGGTGAGTAATATGAAGTTTATGATCGGTGCCGATATCGGTACGACAAGTACGAAAGCTGTCATTTATGATGATGCGGGGACGATTAAAGCCGTCCATCACGTAGAATATCCGCTGCACACACCGACCGCTGATACGGCTGAGCAGGATCCGAATGAAATATTTGATGCGGTCATGATGACGATTAAACATGTTGTCCGGGAAGCAGGAGCCGCCAAAAATGAGATTGCCTTTGTCAGCTTCTCAAGTGCCATGCATAGTCTGATTGTCATGGATGCTGATAATGAACCGATGACTCGCAGCATCACGTGGGCTGATAACAGAAGCTACCAGTATGCGAAGAAGATCAATGAAGATTATAACGGTCTTGATATATATCACCGGACGGGAACGCCGATTCATCCGATGAGCCCGCTCTCTAAAATAATGTGGCTGAAAGAAGAGAAACCGGAACTGTTCAAGCGGGCGAAGAAGTTCATCGGCATTAAGGAGTTCATCTTCTATAAGCTGTTCAACCGCTACGTCATTGATTATTCCATCGCTTCAGCGACCGGGCTGTTCAATATTCATGAGCTTAACTACGATCAGGACGTGCTGCAGCTCTTGGGCATTGATGATTCACAGTTATCTGAACCCGTTGATACAACAACATATTATGAAGATATGGACAGACGGTTTGCGGATATGATGGGCATCGATGCCGGGACACCGTTTGTTATCGGTGCTTCTGACGGAGTGCTCAGTAACCTCGGTGTCGATGCCTTTAAACCGGGTGAAGTTGCTGTCACTATCGGTACAAGCGGTGCAATCCGCACAGTCATCGACCAGCCGAAGACAGATAAACAGGGCCGATTGTTCTGTTATGCACTGACGAAAGACCAGTGGGTTATCGGCGGGCCGGTGAATAACGGCGGCATCGTCCTCAGATGGATACGCGATGAGTTTGCAGCGAGCGAAACAGAGACCGCAAAACGTCTCGGTGTCGAGAGCTACGATGTCCTCATGAAGATTGCAGCACGCGTACCTGCCGGCAGTAACGGTCTGCTCTTTCATCCGTACTTAGCAGGAGAGCGGGCGCCGCACTGGAACGCTGACGTCAGAGGTTCATTTTTCGGGCTGACATTGTCCCATAAGAAGGAACATATGATCCGTGCGGCACTGGAAGGCGTCATCTTTAACTTGTACTCCGTGTTCATCGCGCTGAATGTTTTGATGGATGAGCCGGTCAAGTCATTGAAGGCGACCGGTGGATTTGCTAAAAGTGAACTGTGGCGTCAAATGATGGCGGATATTTTCGAGCACGACTTAATCGTGCCGGAAAGCCATGAAAGCTCGTGTCTCGGTGCGATGGCACTTGGCCAGGTCGCCTTAGGGATAAAAAAGGATTTCTCTCATATCAGCGACATGGTCGGTGCTTCGTTCGAACATACACCATTATTTGACCACGTGAAAATTTACCGGGAAATACTCCCGCTTTATATTAACTTGACACAGAGCCTGGAAGAGAACTACGCAGCAATCGCCGCCTTCCAGCGCCGTCATGAACAGCTGCTCGAAGAGAAGTAAAACAGGAGGACTATTAAATGAACTTTTTTGTAGAACAATGGCCGCTGATTACAGTAGCCATCGCAATTATGATACTACTTGTCCTGATTATGGCACTAAAACTGAACACGTTCATCGCATTGATTATCACGGCATTCACGACGGCGCTGCTGCTCGGGATGCCGCTGGATAAGGTCGTATTAACCATTGAGACGGGGATGGGTGGGACGCTCGGCCATATCGCGTTGATCTTCGGCCTAGGTGCCATGCTCGGTAAGCTGTTAGCTGACGGCGGCGGTGCAACCCGTATCGCCAGCACACTGATCAACCGCTTCGGTCTGAAAAACATTCAATGGGCGGTTGTCATCGCTTCATTCATTATCGGTATTGCTTTATTCTTTGAAGTCGGTCTTGTACTACTGATACCGATTGTCTATACGATTGCAAAAGAAACAAAATTACCGGCGCTTCATCTCGGTATTCCGATGGCCGCTGCACTCTCTGTCACTCATGGCTTCCTGCCACCGCATCCAGGTCCTGTGCTGATCGCTAAGGAATACGGTGCGAATTTAGGGGAAGTGCTGCTGTATGGTTTCATCGTCGGTGTTCCGGTCGCAATTATCGCAGGTCCCGTGTTCAATAAACTCGCGAAGAAAATCGCACCAACTGCTTTCACAAAAGAAGGAGATATTTCGTCATTAGGAAAGAATGTTCACTTCAAGCTTGAAGACACACCGGGCTTCGGTATCAGTACACTGACTGCATTGTTTCCGGTCATCTTAATGCTTATGGCGACCATTGTTAAACTGATTGTTGGTGCACAACATATAACACCGGGCAATGGCATTAAAGCGCTCTACTTATTAGGGGATGCATCGACTGCTATGCTGCTGTCTATTATCTTTGCCATCTTTACGATGGGTCTTGGACGCAGACGTCAGATGAAAGATGTCATGCAGTCAGTCACTGACGCCATCTATCCAATCGGCATGATGCTGCTTATTATCGGAGCAGGCGGGGCCTTCAAGCAAGTGCTGATTGATGGCGGCGTCGGCAAACATGTAGAAACATTGTTTACAAATTCCAGCTTTTCACCGATTGTTTTAGCGTGGCTGGTCGCTGCCGTATTACGGATTGCACTTGGTTCTGCCACTGTCGCAGCGATTTCTACGACCGGTATTATCATCCCGCTGCTGGCAGCAAGTGATGTCAATGTGGCACTCGTCGTTCTTGCGACTGGCGCCGGCAGCGTTATTGCATCTCACGTCAACGATGCAGGCTTCTGGATGTTCAAGGAGTACTTTGGTCTGTCTGTGAAAGAGACTCTATTGACATGGACACTGCTTGAAACAATCATCTCTGTCACTGGTCTGATGTTCATTCTGCTGCTCAGCATGTTCGTCTAATTTGAAAGTTTGTAATTGTCCGGCTGACCATGTAAAATGTAAATTAATCCTACCGGATGAATTCTATATTAAAGAGGTTATGCTATGAACTATCAAACATCATATTCAGGATCCCGCTCAAGCAGCGTTAAACAAGCCTGGTTATATTTTATTTACTACTGGGTGGTCTTTTTAGCAGGGACATTTGTCGGACAATTTGTGCCTGATGCTTTAAGATTTCCGATTACCATCTTAATTTTTGCTATCGTGCTGATTTCATTGTTTGTCAAAGCATCCCGTAAATTTGATTCAATGTTATCGAACATTCTTGCATTTTTACTCGGTGTCGTCAGCTATACAGCATTCATGTACTATATCGCTGATTTAGGAACAGTTGGTTTCTATCAGAATGTCGGCTTAGCGGTCGGTGCGTTTTTTGCTTTCGGCTTCCTCGGTTATTTTGTTGTCGGTGATGCAACAAACTTAGGACGTCTGCTGTTTCCGGCATTAGTTGTTCTCGTACTTGCTAGTTTTGTCGGATTATTCATTCAGATGCCGATGTTCCACTTAGTGATCACGATTGCTGGACTTGCCATCTTCCTGCTATATACGATTTATGATTTCAACAGAATGAAGCG
>CAACWR010000114.1_pt1 | contig 15757 bp, 13 predicted proteins | sample 2275701 | NCBI WGS metagenome assembly CAACWR01 (sample SAMEA5312467, study PRJEB27640) | indoor metagenome | biome: indoor environment; feature: uncontrolled; material: polymer concrete tiles wood | place: Germany | collected 2014-07-07
CTATATTAATACTGCTTCATGTACTGATCCCGCTCCCATTCAGACACTTGGGTGCGGTACATATCCCACTCAATCGATTTTGAGTTGATGAACTGGCGATAAATATGTTCACCTAATGCATCTTTCATAATTGGGTTTTCGCGCATTGCTTTAATGGCAGTATAGAGCGTTGACGGTAAGTCTTGAACTCCTACTGATTCACGCTGCTCGCGGTTCATTTCATAAATATTCTCATTAACTGGTGCCGGCACTTCTAGTTTATTTTTAATGCCGTCCAATCCTGCTTGAAGAATGGTTGCAAGTGCCATGTAAGGGTTCGCTGCTGGATCTACTGAACGCACTTCAACACGAGTTGATAACCCACGTGATGCCGGAATACGGACTAACGGCGAACGGTTTTGACCACTCCATGCCACATAACATGGTGCTTCGTAACCAGGTACGAGTCGCTTATAAGAATTGACTAATGGATTACATACGGCAGTAAATCCACGTGCATTTTTCACGATACCCGCAATAAAATGACGCGCATCATCAGACAGCTGCATGTCGCCATCTGCATCAAAAAATGCATTTTCTTTTGGCCCTTTGAATAACGATACGTTAAAGTGCATCCCTGAGCCATTGACACCGAACAATGGTTTCGGCATAAATGTTGCATGCAGATTGTGCTTACGAGCAATGGTTTTAACGACTAATTTGAATGTCTGAATGTTATCACACGCTGTCACTGCATCAGCATATTTAAAATCGATTTCGTGTTGTCCTGGTGCTACTTCATGGTGGGAAGCTTCAATTTCAAAGCCCATGTCTTCAAGTTCAAGTACGATATCACGACGACAGTTTTCACCTAAATCAGTCGGTGCTAAGTCAAAGTAACCGCCGTTATCATTTAATTCCAGTGTCGGCTCACCGTGCTGATCCAATTTGAACAAGAAGAATTCCGGCTCCGGTCCTAAGTTGAAATCAGTGAATCCTAGTTCTCTCATTTCAGCAAGGACACGTTTTAAGTTCGCACGCGGATCTCCGTCAAATGGTGTTCCGTCTGGTTTGTATATGTCACAGATTAAGCGTGCCACTTTACCTTTGTCAGATGTCCAAGGGAAGATGACCCATGTATCTAGATCGGGATATAGTTTCATATCTGATTCTTCAATTCGTACAAATCCTTCGATTGATGAACCATCAAACATCATTTCATTGTCCAAAGCTTTATTAAGCTGGCTGATCGGAATTTCGACGTTCTTAATCGTTCCTAAAATATCTGTGAACTGTAAACGTAAATAGCGTACATTCTCTTCCTCTGCAAATCTGACAATATCTTCTCTCGTAAATTTAGCCATGTGAGCCTCCAAAGTTTTATTTATAGAATCTTGATAAATCTCCACGGTTTAATGGGACGTCTGTCGTGTTCGGTTTGATGATGATGTCTTTGTACAACCGTTCTCTGAGGCGTTGTTCCTCCGACGACTGATTGGCCTGCTTGTCTGAAGTGAACTGCTTGATTCCTTTAATTGTGAATCCTTTTTCAAGCATCACTTTAATTTCAAGAAGCAGATCCAGATCATTCATTGAAAACAGCCGTTGATTTCCGGCTGTCCGCTCCGGCGCAATCAGCTGCTGTTCTTCATAGTAGCGAATTTGTCTGGCTGACAGCTCAGTCAACTTCATTACCACACTCATCGGAAATACGGGCATATTGCGCCTTACCGCGTCTGACGTCATATGACCCTCTCCTCTACTAAGAACTTAGTGATAATTTATCATAGTTTTTTCAATAAAACAAATCCATGTAAGGAAACCTTACATGGATTTACTTAGTTGAACAACATCTTTTGCAATCATCGTTTCAACCGCTTGGATAATGGCCAATTTAACATGCTCATACGTCAATCCACCTTGGACATACGCCTCGTATGGTGCACGCAGCGGTCCATCTGCAGTCAATTCAATGGAGGCTCCTTGTATAAATGTTCCTGCCGCCATGATGACATCGTCTTCGTAGCCCGGCATATAGGCAGGCATCGGCGCAAACTGTGAATTGATAGGTGATGCCGCTTGAATAGCCTGACAGAAAGTAATCATGGCCTCAGCATCGTTAAAGGTCACCGCCTGAATTAAGTCAGTTCGTTCAGCATCGAATGCAGGTGTCGTCTGCATTCCTAGCCGCTCCAGCAGTCCAGCTGTAAAAACAGCTCCTTTTAAACTCTGGCTAACGACATGAGGACTCAAGAAAAATCCTTGATACATTTCATGCAGACTGTAAAGTGATGCTCCCGCTTCTTTGCCGATACCTGGTGCAGTCAGGCGGTAGCCGATCCGTTCAATCAATTCTCTTCTTCCTGCAATATAGCCGCCGATTTTACAAATTCCACCGCCGGGATTTTTGATGAGTGAACCTGCAATTAAATCAGCCCCTGCTTCAATCGGTTCACGCGTTTCAACGAATTCTCCGTAACAGTTATCAACAAAAATAATCTTATCCGGGAATTGTTTTTTTATCACTCGGCATACCTCTTCTATTTCAGCAATCATCAATGATGGTCGACTGGCATATCCTTTTGAGCGCTGTATTGCTATCACTTTAGTTTCCTGCTTAATGCTCGACAACACTGTCTGAATATCTATTGCTCCGTCTACTAGTGGTACATTGCGATAGCTGACTCCGTTATCCATCAATGACCCTACTCCGTTACCGTTAACACCAATGACCTCAAGCAATGTGTCATAAGGTTCACCTGTAATGTAAAGCAGCTCATCACCATGCTTTAAGTGACTGGACAACGCAAGTGTAATGGCGTGCGTCCCTGAGATGACCTGCGGCCGGACGATAGCATCTTCTGCTTTGAATACTTTAGCATACAGGGCCTCCAGCTGATCGCGACCTGTATCATCATAACCATAGCCAAAAGTACCAACTAAATCGCTTTCTGAGATTCGCTGTTCACGAAAAGCATCCAGTACTTTTTTTTGGTTCAATAACGCTGTTCTTTCAATCTGAGCATGAATCGGTCTGATCTGCTCATCTGTTGCTGCAATTAATTGCTCTAATTGTTCATTCATCAGTTTGGTCGCTCTTTTCTATCTTTAATATTCTGTTTACAGTGCCACTCTCCGGTCGTTCGACACCAACTATGTGATACAAGTCCTGTTCCTCGTCATATTCGATACTAGTTACCATTGTATCTTCTCTCAATCGATTGATGATCCGACCTTCATGCGGCTGAACATCAATATGATAAGGAGTCATCAGAGTTTCCACAAACCCGGCAATTAACGTCTTCACCCGTTGCACATCGTCGTGATCTCTTGAAGAAACAACTAGTGTGTTATGTGAATCTTCCTGAATTGAATCTATAAGGTCACTTTTATTAAGCAGTGTGAGAGTCGGAATGCTTCCCATTTGAAGTGACTCGAGCAGCTCATTGACTGTTTGCATATGACTATCGTAATTCGGATGACTCCGGTCAACGACATGTATCAAGACATCCGCATATTTCGCTTCTTCAAGTGTCGAACTGAATGCTTCGATTAAATGTGTCGGCAGGTGTTGAATGAATCCGACAGTATCTGACACGATTACTTTGAATCCCTCATTAATCTGCATCACTTTTGATTTCGGATCGAGCGTGGCAAATAACAGATCCTGTTCGAACGTTTCGCTTTGTGTCAGCTGGTTAAACCATGAGGATTTGCCTGCATTCGTATAACCCACCAGTGCGATTTGGAAAATCTGACTTTTTTTCCGCTGTTCCCGGTAGCGTTTTCGGTGCGCTTTGATTTCTTCCAGCTGCACTTTGATATCATGGATTCTTGAACGGATATGACGTCGATTCGTCTCAAGCTTAGTTTCACCAGGTCCTCTAGTGCCAATACCACCACCGAGCCTTGATAAGCTGATTCCATGTCCTGATAGTCTGGGCAGCATGTATTCATTTTGTGCCAGTTCTACCTGCAGCTGACCTTCTCGTGACTTAGCCCGCTGTGCAAATATATCCAGAATCAACTGCGTTCTATCGATAATCTTGACGGCAAAAATATCAGCCAGGTGTCTCGACTGGCTCGTGGTCAATTCATCATTGACAATGATGACGTCAAATGAGATATCTTCACGTGACACTTCCTCTGTAATCTCTTCTATGCGACCTTTGCCGAGGTAAGTCTTTGTATCAGCACGTTCTCTGTTCTGCATGTATTGACCTACTACATCAAGACCTGCTGTTTCACATAATGACTGCGTTTCATTCAATGTTTCCTGGAATTGAAAGTCATCCTGTGATTTCTGATGAACAGCAAAAATGACCACTCGTTCCTTTTCTCTTTTTGTCTCATTCATGACATTCACGTCCTTTGTATCAGTTTAACGGATAACGCACAAAAAAAACAGATGCAGCTGCATCTGTATCTTTTATATCAATGTCACATCATCACTTATTCAACAAACGTACTAATCGCATGTTTGTAGATCAAGTTTTGTTTATCCCCGACTTTGATGAGTATGACATACTTATCAAAATCAAGAACAATACCTTTCATCTGAAATCCATTAAGCAAAAAAACAGTCAGCTCTGTTCCTTCATTCTTGTATTTGTCTAAGAATGCATCCTGCAGATTGTGTTGTTGTGTCATAATGATTCCCCTTTTAATTTAGTCGTCAATATGTCAACCATGTCAGCCATGGATATTGCCGTCAAATCATACCAATCTAATGACATCTGGTTTCTAAACCAAGTCAACTGCCGTTTGGCGAATCGTCTGGAATTCTGCTTCAACTGTGTTACTGCCTCTTCTTCTGTTAGTTCACCTTCAATATAAGGCATAAGCTCCTTATACCCAATCGCCCGCATGCTCCGGGCGTCGCTGTAACCTGCCTTCATTAATGCTTTCACTTCATCGACAAGACCGCTCGACATCATCATGTCTACCCGGCGATTAATCCGTTCGTAAAGCAGTTCACGGGGCATATTCAATCCTATCAACAACGTATCATATTTGCTGCTGATTGTCTGATTTTTCGATTGAGTTGTAATCGATTGATTATGTAATTGCTTAAATATTAAAGCACGCAGTAACCGTTGTCTATTATTACGATGAATCGTCTGACTGGCAGCCGCATCCACCCTTTCCAGCTCACGAAAGAGGACATCTGTCGACAGTTGCTCATAATGATTCAAAAGACGCCGACTTTCGTCACTATCTTCATCTTGATACTGATAATCATAGAGGACTGACTGAATATATAGTCCGGTACCACCGACAATCATCGGAACACGGCCCCGTGAATGAATCTGTTCGATAAGCGGGACTGCCATCTCCTTGAAGTGCGCAGCTGAATACTGTTCATCCGGATTCATTATATCTATTAAGTGATGAGGAACTCCGGCCATTTCTTCGTGTGTAATTTTAGCGGAACCTATATCCATTCCACGATATACTTGGACGGCATCACCACTAATAATCTCTCCGCCAACAGCCTTTGCGAGCTCAATACTAAGCGCTGTCTTACCTACTGCTGTCGGACCGGCAATAACAATGAGTTTAATCTTATCTGTCATGTTTGACAATTCCTTTTAACCAAATTAACAGTCTATCAAGCACTTCTTCTTGATTGGATTCAAACAATACCTCATGCCGTGAATGTTTGTAGAGCTGCACTCTCACATGTGTCATCCCGGCCTGTTTATAGGCACGGCCCAGTTTTTCAATACCTTTACCATAATTTGAAAAGGCATCTTCCTGTCCGGAAACAAGTAGAATAGGCATATCCGGATTCATTTTTTTAATTTCATGCTTCTTCTGGGTGTGCTTCATCGCCCGTAATATTTCAGCCAGTGCATTGAGCGACATATCAAATCCTGAATATGGATCATCGATAAAGCTTCTCACATTATCTTCATTTCTGCTCAGCCAGTCACTTTCAGTTTTAAGAGGCTTAATCTTTTTATTGAATTGTTTGATGACCGCTTGATTAACTGAATGCAATTTAGCTTTTTTGCCGAAAACAAGCATCAGAGAATTCAATGTCTGCAATGAGAGTCTATGACTTCCTTCATAGAAACTTGTACCGCTTAAGATTAACGCGTCGAATCGATCCGGGAACATAATGACGTATTGTCTTGCTATTATAGAGCCCATTGAGTGGCCGATGAGAATCACGGGTTTATCTTTTATGACAAATGACTCTAGAACTTCTTCAGCTTGACGTGCCAATGTCTCAATCTGATCGAAATGCCCTCTATCATCATCTGATCCAGATTTACCATGCCCCATATGATTATTCATTACCACTTTATAGCCGAGTGATTCAAAATATTCCCCGATTTTGTAATAACGTCCCATATGCTCTGCCATACCATGCAGCACTTGAACCGTACCGATCGGATTTTCCGGTTCAAAGACGGCTACTTCTACTTGGTGATTGTCGTGTAATGTCATTGTCAGTTCTTTCATGCTAATCCCCATCCTTTACTCGATTATACTACAAAAAAACACCTCAAACATCCAAATCAATGGAAGTTTGAGACGCTGTTATTATTAATTTTCAACTGATACTTGAACAGATGGTTCAACTGCTTCTTTGATCAGTTGATCGAGTTCATGTGTATATTGTTCTTTCTCAGCATCAGAATAATTGAGTAGTTTAGCCATCGCATCAATTACAGCCTCTTTATAGTTATATACCGTTGCGATATCAAAGTACAATGCACCGGTTCTACGGACGAAGAAGTCGGAAGGTTTGTAAACCATTTCGTTTTGAATGCTGTAGACGAGTTCGCTGTATAACGCCAGAGGAAGACCTTTAATTTCTTCATCTAAACTTGCATGGGCAATGCTTAACACCTGTGGTGCATTGGAGCCGTAGCGGTTAATAATCGCAAGCTGTTCATCGACTGACAGACCGATAGCCGGGTTATTGTTCATCATATCTGCTTTGTATGCTTCAAAGCCTTTAGAGCCACCGACATCTCCACCAGAAATTGGCGTTGATTTTGTTTTTGATGCAGGGAATTTCAGGCCGTACTGCTCTTTAAGGCGTTTAGCTACTAAATCAACAATCCCTTCAGCCATATGACGATATCCAGTCAATTTACCACCGGCAATAGTCAACAAGCCTGAGTCGCTTTCCCAGATTTCATCTTTACGAGAAATTTCAGAAGGATCTTTACCTTCTTCAAGAATTAATGGACGTACCCCTGCCCATGTTGATTCGATATCTTTGTCTGTGACATCGACTGTCGGGAACATGTAGTTGATTGCATCGATAATGTAATCTCTATCTTCCTGTGTGACTTTCGGTGATGATTTTTCATTATTGTAGAACGTATCAGTCGTACCGACATAAGTTTTACCGTCACGTGGTATCGCAAAGATCATTCGTTTGTCTTGTTCTGTATCGAAGTATACTGCTTGTTTCAACGGGAATACACTGTTGTCGAATACTAAGTGAATCCCTTTAGTCAAACGCAGTTGCTTATTGTTTTTAGAGTAGTCACCACCGCGGACTTCATCTACCCATGGTCCAGAAGCATTGACCACTTTTTTAGCTAAAACTTCGAATTTGTTGCCATCAATTAAGTCGTCAGCATTAATACCGATGACTTGTTCGTTAGTATCATAGACAAATCCTGATGCTTTTGTATAGTTGATAATATCTGCACCGAACTCTGCAGCACGTTTCATGACTTCAATAGTCATACGTGCATCATCTGTGCGATATTCAACATAATAACCGCCGCCGCGTAGTCCGCTTTGTTTAACAAGTGGTTCACGGTTAATCGTTTCATCGACAGATAACATTTTTCTTGTTTCTTCTTTTTTGACTCCTGCTAAAAAATCGTAAACTTTCAAGGCAATAGATGTTGTGAAAGGACCAAAAGTACCGCCTTTATGCATAGGCAGCAGCATAAATTCAGGTGTCGTCACGTGGGGGCCGTTTTCATAGACAATGGCACGTTCTTTACCAGTTTCTGCAACCACCCCTACTTGAAGCTGTTTTAAATACCGTAATCCGCCGTGTACCAGTTTCGTAGAGCGTGAGCTTGTTCCTGATGCGAAATCCTGCATTTCTACTAACGCCACTTTCATACCGCGCTGGGCAGCATCCAATGCAATACCAGCACCAGTGATTCCACCGCCGATAACTACTAAATCATATTCTGTACGGTTCATTTTTGAAATAATCTGTTGACGATTTAAACTAGAAAACAACATGAACGATTCCTCCTAAAAAAATTGAGACTCCTCCTACATAAATGTATTCAAAGTCTCGATTCTCTGCTTATTATTAACTTATCTATACTGTATCATAATGACATGGTACATTCTATTATTTTGCCTGATTCGGTTTAAATACTTGAGTCGCTTGGACAGCCTGCTGCCATCCTGCATATAAACCATCACGATCTTCTTCAGACATATTCGGTGTAAATTCCTGTTCAAGTCTCCAGCGGTTCTCGATTTCGTCTTTTGATTCCCAGAATCCTACAGCAAGACCTGCAAGGTAAGCCGCCCCAAGAGCAGTTGTTTCATTGACCACTGGACGTTCAACCGGCACATTTAGAATATCAGATTGGAACTGCATTAAGAAGTTGTTTTTAACAGCTCCGCCGTCCACTCTTAAGTTCTGCAGCTGAATACCTGAATCTTTTTCCATCGCATCCAGTACATCTCTTGTCTGATAAGCAAGTGATTCAAGAGTCGCACGAATAAAATGTTCTTTTTCAGTACCACGAGTTAAGCCGAATACTGCACCACGAGCTTCTGAATCCCAGTAAGGCGTTCCAAGACCAACGAACGCTGGGACGACATAGACACCCTCAGTAGAATCAATGCGTAAAGCATATTCTTCAGATTTAGCAGAATCATTGAACATTCTCATACCGTCACGCAGCCATTGAATCGCACTACCAGCGACAAAGATTGAGCCTTCTAGAGCATAGAATACTTTGCCGTCAATCCCACACGCAAGAGTCGTCAATAGACCACTTTCAGATTTAACCGCTTGTTCACCTGTATGCATCAGCATAAAGCAGCCTGTACCATAAGTATTCTTAGCTTGGCCTTCCTCAAAACATGCCTGACCGAATAATGCTGCCTGCTGATCACCAGCAATACCGGCAACAGGAACTTCCTGACCGAAGAAATGATGCTTCACAGTCGTGCCATATACTTCACTTGACGGTTTGACTTCAGGCAGCATTGTCGCTGGAACAGTTAAATAGTCAAGCAGCTGTTCGTCCCATTTAAGGTCATAAATATTATACATCAATGTACGGCTCGCATTCGTATAGTCAGTAACGTGCACTGAACCACCTGTTAATTTCCATACTAACCAGGAGTCAATCGTACCGAATAATAAATCTCCGTTTTCAGCTTTTTCTCTCGCTCCTTCTACATTGTCTAAAATCCATTTGACTTTAGTACCTGAGAAATAAGGGTCGAGTAATAATCCTGTTTTATCACGGAATTCTTGTTCAAGACCTTGTTCTTTTAAGTCGTTACAAATTCCTTGAGTTTGACGGGACTGCCAGACAATCGCGTTATACACTGGACGATCTGTTGTTTTATCCCAGACGACAGCAGTTTCACGCTGATTGGTAATTCCGATACTTGCAATTTGGCTGGCACTGATATTAGCTTCAGTCAACACTGAAGCCATTACAGCGAGTGTAGTAGACCAGATTTCATTCGCATCATGCTCAACCCAGCCGGATTGAGGAAAGTACTGTTTAAATTCACGTTGTGACACGCCGACTACTTGTCCATCTTTGTCAAAAATCATCGCACGTGTACTTGTTGTCCCCTGGTCAATCGATAAAATATATTTCTCCATCAAATATCTCCTCTTTCCTACATTAATTTAGCTTCTTCACCTTTAAGAACTGATTTGTTCATAACGACGCCTAGTACTAACGTCAGAACGACGACTAATAATGAAACCCAGCCGATCATATTGATTTGGCCTTTGAAAAATAGATGGTATAGCGTCGCACCAAGCATACCGCCGGCAATCGGTCCTAAAACAGGGACGATCGCATATTTCCAGTTTGAACCACCTTTATTTGGAATCGGCAGGAACGCATGCGCAATACGTGGACCAAGGTCACGTGCCGGATTAATCGCATAACCTGTTGTACCACCTAAACTTAAACCAATCGCAATAATCAATGCACCAACAATGATAGGATTCAGTCCATCAGTAAATTTGTTGGCACCAATAAATAATAACCCCATCACTAAAATCATTGTACCAATAATCTCAGAGATAAAGTTAGCCACAAAGTTTGGATAGACAGGACCAGTTGCAAATACGCCTAACTTAGCTCCTTGATCTTCTTCATCAGCAAAATGCGGCATGTAATGAATCCATACTAAAACAGCACCAACTATTGCACCAATCATTTGTGCAAGGATATACATTGGTACTTTCGCCCAGTCAAATGAACCATCGACAGCAAGTCCAATAGTCACCGCTGGATTTAAATGCGCTCCTGTAATCTGGCCTACTGCGTAGACACCCATTACTACTGCCAGCCCCCAGCCAACAGCTACAACGATCCAGTCACTGCCTTTACCTAGAGCCCCTTTTAAACTGACGTTTGCTACAACGCCGCCACCAAACAAAATAAGAATGGCTGTACCGATTAACTCAGCTAAAAACTCACTCACATAATCCACTCCTCTTTAAAATTGTGCCAATAAACAGGAAAAACCATTATTAATAATCACATGATCAAAAATAATGGTCTCAAATCTCGTCCGATTTATTAACTTAATAATATGTTAACCGTTAATGTAAACGCTGTCAAATAAATTTTTTGGATTGCTCGTAATGTTTCCATAAATCCTTATTACTTGTCGTAATAAGCTCAGCTCCGTGCGCTATCGCTGCCTCTACTTCTGCTACGGTTTCAATCAATCCGCCAGCAATAATCGGCTTATGAGAGTTGGCTTTCACTTCATTGATGACTTTTGAGGCAATACCTGGCAGAACTTCAACATAGTCGGGATCTGCCTGCTGAATTAAAGTGAAGCTGCGTTTAAGTGCCATTGTATCTAATATAAAGACACGTAGAATGGTCTTGACTCCTAGCTGGCTGCCTCTTTTTATCAGTTTCGGCTTAGTGGAGACGATGCCTTCTGGTTTGTACTTCTGAACGATGAATTCTACTGCTGCTTCATCACCTGATAATCCTTTAATCAGATCAATATGAATATAAGCTTTTTTCCCCGATGCCTTTAATAAATCAAGAATATTCGTCAAGTGTCCGATATGTGTATCAAGCACCACACATGTCGAATAATCGAGTTTATTAAAACGTTCAATATCTTTGAATTCGCGTATGGCCGGTAAAATCATTACATCACCCGCTTAAATAGTTTTTCTAGATCATAGCTGGTCAGTTGAATGGTAATCGGTCTGCCATGTGGACATGTATAAGGTTCAGACGTCTGACTTAATTCTTTAATAAGTCGTGTCATATCTTCATGTCTTAAATAATGATTGGCTTTAATAGACTTTTTGCAGCTCATCATGATCGCTGTTTCTTCTCTGAATTTATTCAAATCAATGGATTGATGGGTCAAACAGTAATTAATAATATCTTTAATTGTTTCTTCTGCATCTTTTGGAAACCATGTAGGAACTTCCTGAACGATATAATCATTGCCTCCAAAGTTTTCTAACGTGAGACCGACTGCATTCAGTTCATCGAGATGACGATTAATGCGCAGCACTTCATCATTAGTGAAGCTCAAAGTCAATGGAAACAATAAGGGCTGATTATCATGTGAGACGTTTCCAATCCGCTTCTTGAAAAATTCATATTTAATGCGTTCCTGAGCCGCATGCTGATCAATCATAAACATGCCTTCTTCATTTTGAGCCACAATATAAGTACCGTGTACTTGACCGACTACTTCCATATAGGGCAGACGTTCAATAGTCTCTGGCTCAACTCTACTCTCTGTCGTTAATGAATCAGATTGCGCTGAATAATGAGCAGTATCCTGTAACAGCTCATCCAGTGGTACTTCCCTTATAACAGGAGGGATGTCTTTTTGTCCGTCGCTTACTCTGTCTGGCACCGAGTGGTCATCGATCGCGGAAGTTAACTGCTGCTGGTCATAATTAAATTTCTGCTGTTCGAATGTTTCAAGTACTTTACTTTTCTTCGTTTCAATCTTCGGAATTAACGACTCTCCTAGCAGGGCCTGCTTAATCAACTGTTCAATCAATGCCATTAAGTCAGCCTCTTTGGATAATCTGACTTCCTGCTTCGTCGGATGTACATTGACGTCAACTAGTGCAGGATCCATGGTCATATGGATGGCCGCTATTGGATAGCGCCCGATAGGAAGCAGCGTATGATAAGCAGCCATCACCGCTTTTGTCAGCATGAAATTACGGATATAGCGCCCGTTGATAAAAAGTGACATGTAATGACGATTGGCTCTTGTATGTTCTGGTTTTGCGACGAGACCTGTCACTTCATAATCGCCGGTTTGACCTGCTATTTGAACGAGATCCTTTGCGATTTTCATACCGTACACTGATGCCATCACTTCAGCCAATCTTCCACTCCCGGTGGTCTGCAACAGCATCTTGTCATCAGAATAGAGCGAAAATCTAATATGAGGATGGCTCAAGGCAAAGCGGTTCATAATATCGATGATTTTCCCTAATTCTGTATGAAGGCTTTTGACATACTTCAGCCGGGCTGGAGTATTATAAAATAGTTCGCTGACCGTAATTTCTGTGCCTTGTCTTGCCCGGGTCAACGTTTGCTCCATTTGACTACCTTCAACAGTCAGCATATGTCCTACTGCGCCGTCTGCACATGTTTTCAGTATCACTTTGCTGACTGCAGCAATACTTGCTAGAGCTTCACCGCGAAAGCCAAGCGTTCGAATATGAAACAAATCATGATGGTCCTTGATTTTACTTGTCGCATGTCTGCCGAATGCCAGCGGCAGATCATCTTCCGCTATACCTGTGCCGTTATCTGTCACCGTAATGCTTTGAAGTCCTGCTTCTATCACTTTCACAGTAATCTGACTGCTGTCAGCGTCTATTGCATTTTCTACCAGTTCTTTGACAACTGATGCCGGCCGTTCCACCACTTCACCTGCCGCGATTTTGTTAGCCAGTTGAATATCAAGTTCCTGTATTACACCCATTTAATTCACCTACTTCACTTGATTCTGTAATTCCTGCAATTTAACGATGGCTTCAATCGGTGTCATCTGAGCAATATCGAGCTTTTTAAGTTGTTCTTCAACAGCCGAACCAAACAAATTAAAAGAGGTCTGTTCATAAGCTGGTGCCGAGTCATTCAGAATCGGTTGATGTTCCGCCTGTTCGAACGCGTGAAGAATATCGCGAGCTCGGTCAATCACTGTGACCGGCAGCTCTGCCAGTTGAGCGACATGAATACCATAGCTGTTTTCTACGGCACCGTTCATCACTTTGTGAAGGAAAATAAGTTCACCGTTATATTCTTTTGCTGCTACATGAATATTATTCAGCCCTGACAATGTCTGATCAAGCTGCACCAGTTCATGGTAATGCGTTGAAAACAATGTTTTCGCTTGAATGTGATCATGGACGTATTCGATCATCGCCTGTGCAAGACTTAATCCGTCATAAGTTGAAGTGCCCCGCCCAATCTCATCAAATATAATCAAGCTGTTGTTCGTCGCGTGATTCAGTGCATTTTTTGCTTCCAGCATTTCCACCATAAACGTACTCTGACCAGACACTAAATCATCCGCTGCTCCGATACGTGTAAAGATTTGATCGAATATTGGTAGTTCTGCTCTACTGCAAGGTACAAATGATCCCATCTGAGCCATGATACTGATTAATGCCACTTGACGCATATATGTACTCTTCCCTGACATATTCGGCCCGGTAATCAAATAAATAAATGCATCATCATTCAGTGCACAGTCATTAGGAACATAGTCTTCTCTGTTCATGACCTGTTCAACGACAGGATGTCTTGCATCGCTTAAGTCAAGGACGCGGTCATCTGAGAATATCGGCTGGACATAATCATTTTTTTGAGCCACTTGGCTAAAATTCTGCAGTACATCCAAAACAGCGATCCGCTTTGCTGCAGACTTAAGTACTGCTAAATAAGATTTCAACGTATCACGTAATGCTAAAAATAAGTCATATTCAAGGTCGATCGCTTTTTCTTCTGCTCCTAAAATCAGCGCTTCTTTCTCTTTCAATGGTTCAGTGATAAATCGTTCAGCATTAGATAATGTCTGTTTTCTTGTATAACCAAACTGTTCAGCATCAAACTGATGAAGATTAGCCTTTGAAATTTCAATGTAGTAGCCGAATACTTTGTTATAAGCCACTTTCAGTGACCGTATGCCGGTTCTTGTCCGTTCCTGCTGCTGCAGATCATTCAGCCAGAGCTTGCCATCCTTCGTCGCGGCACGGTACTGATCTAGTTCTTCGTTGAAACCTGTTTTGAAGATATGGCCTTCTTTGATGGATTGCGGCGGTTCATCATTCAATCCATCAAGCAACTCAACAAGGTGACACAATTCTTCATCTGGTATCGGCATGATATCAATGCTTGTCAATATTTGGTTAAGTACCGGCAGCTGCTCCAATGAATATTTCAACTGTACTAAGTCTTTTGCGTTCGCATTACCAAAACTGATACGACCGACAAGCCGCTCAATATCGTACACTTCATTAAGTGCCTGACGCAGCTCATCCCGTTCTATAAAATGGTCATTAAACAAAGCGACGTGAGACAACCGTTGTTCAATCTCCCACTTGTTGATCAGCGGACGTTCTATCCATTCTTTTAACAGCCGGTGGCCCATCGGTGTTTTTGTTTCATTGAATATAGATAATAACGTTCCTTTTCGTGTTTTCAGACGGATGCTTTCAGTTAATTCCAGATTGCGCTTCGCGTACAAATCAAGTCGCATAAAATCCACAGCATTATAATAAAGTGCTGTTTCAATATGTGATAAATCACGCTTTTGAGTCTCTGTCACATAATTGAATAACAACTGCACTGCCGGCTGCAGCTCCCGGGCCAGTAACACCGCCTGTTCAGGCAGATCATTATGCGGCATATCATGAACTGATAAGACAGGAACAATGGTCTTAATTTTTGTTTCCAGTTGATGACTGAATGCTTCTGAAGTAATCATTTCACTAGGTTTGATGGATGCCAGTTCATTGATGAATGTTTCTTCGTCACATAACGTTACTTTGAGTTCACCTGTTGAGATATCACAGTATGCGAGATTGAACTGCTCGGTCTTATGAACAGCCATTAAATAATTATTGCTGCTTTCATCTAGTGATGTGTCCATGACAGTACCCGGTGTAATGATTTGGACAACTTCGCGTTTCACCATACCTTTTACTTCTTTTGGATTTTCCATCTGCTCACAGATGGCGACTTTGTACCCTTTATCGATCAATCGTTCAATATAGCCTCTGGCAGAATGATGTGGCACACCACACATCGGTATCGGATTTTTCTTGTCACGCCGCGTCAATGTAATCTCAAGTTCGCGTGCAGCGGTGACCGCATCATCATAAAACATCTCATAAAAATCGCCAAGTCTGAAAAATAAAATACTGTCCTGATGCTGTTCTTTCATTGATAAATATTGAGCCATCATCGGCGTTGGTTTCATACACTTCAATCCTTTATCACTTAATAATACCTCGCTTTGAAATGACTATCATTAGAACACCGGCAATGATACTTCC
>CAACWR010000103.1_pt1 | contig 9820 bp, 11 predicted proteins | sample 2275701 | NCBI WGS metagenome assembly CAACWR01 (sample SAMEA5312467, study PRJEB27640) | indoor metagenome | biome: indoor environment; feature: uncontrolled; material: polymer concrete tiles wood | place: Germany | collected 2014-07-07
TCATTATTGAAGTATTGAACGAGCGCCTGGCGGTTCGGTAAGCCGGTCAATTCATCTTCGTAAATGTTTGTCTGCAGTGTGTTCAGCGTCTCATGTATTTCTTTAGTGAGCAGCGATGTGCTGTCCGCTGTTGTACATGATTCTTCTCTGAAATTACCGGTCTTTACGTCTTCCAGCACGTCTTCCAGCTGACGCCGTACATAGTTGTAGATCATGCTCCAGGCACTGTAATTGATCAGTGAACTAATCAACGTAGATAGCAGCAGGAGTTCAAATGATGGGCGCGAAATCGGCTCAAACAGCAGATTGACTCCCATAGAGCTCAAGCTGATCAGGAGTGCAAGCGCAATAGAGAGGAAGATGATTTTTGTGTTGAATGGTAGTTGTCTCATGACACTCACCCTTTCTTTAGTCATGATAATGTTGTTGAGTATGTGAATGGCATATTCACAGACAATGTTTAAATCATTGAAAAAATACACATAAACAATGAGTATAATTCAAAAAGTGCTGGTGTAATACTATCGTTTTAAAATTAAATTTTAATAGTGTACTGTCTTTATTGGACATTTTCATAACATTATTAAGTACCTCATCTTACTAATCTTAAACAATTTTATCAAGAAAATAAGATTATTTTAAAATAATTATATGAGTATAAAATGAAACTGGCACAACAATAATGAATCCGCATAATATATATCTTATTTTGCATATTAAGTAGACATATTTTGTTTATATGTCAAGTTTTTAATCAGAAAATCGTATAACCATAAGTGGGGTGATGGTATCTGTGAGTAACGGCGGAGGTATTGAAGCACTGTCAATGATGACCAGCATCATTGGAAATAGCAGCTAAATGAATGGTTCGGAACGCTCGAAGTCTTCCAGTGTCATATGTTCCATACCGCAGTCCAGGCAAATAAAAAGTGTGCCTGCTGGTTCGACCGTGACGATATGGTCATGCGGACAGCTCGTCTGGTCGTGCGGATAAGTCCCCTGCGTCAGATGGGCGATTTCGTCGGGTGTCAATTTTCTCATACGGCATTCCTCCTTATCTTATCTTTAACTATACCCCTTTTTATTCACCTTTGGTCAATGGTCGTCTCGTGTCACTTCCATCGATATATGTAGCAGGGAGGTGAAGAAGTGGCTGTATTGAAAATGGTGGAGTGTGTGCTGTGTATGGCGCTGTGCATCTTGTTTGTCATCGTCTGCAGCGGGGCGTGGTGGCTGTTCAACAGTGCGTGCTACGCGGTCGTGATCTATGCGCTGTTCAGTCTCGTCGTCATTCTGTTTGACGTCGATGGTGTGTTCTGGCAGCAGGCAGTGGAAGCGGTCGGTCTGTCGGTGCTGATTTTATATTTATTATTTTTTGTTTGTTGTTAATTATCAGTCTTAAGGTGGATGCAAAACGTGTATAATAAAAGTAGACTATTGGTTGAGGTGTATATATGAAGAAAAGAAAATGGGGATGCTTTCTACTGCTTGTATTATTAAGTCTATTGATCATTGGCGGTATCGTCGGCTATGCCTACTTCAAAGTGAAGGGCACAGCAGACGCGATTCATGAACCGATTTCGGGGCGTTCGAAGTCCGATCTGCGTGATGAAGAGGTCAGCATTAAAAACAATGAAGCAATTTCAGTCGCACTGTTCGGTGTCGACTCAGACAAAAACAGATTAGCAACAGGCGATGCAGGACGCAGTGACTCAATCATACTGCTCAGCATCAATCCGGAGAAGAAGAAGACCGTGATGATCTCTATTCCTCGTGATACGTACAGCGAGATGGTTGGCAAGGGCGACTACGAGAAGATCAACCATGCCTATGCATACGGCGGGCCGGATATGGCGGTCAAGTCAGTCGAGAAGTTGATGGGGGTACCGATTGATTACTATGCGACCATCAATATGGACGGCATGAAAGAAATGATCGATACGCTCGGCGGCATCGATGTGACGAGCAATGCGACATTTAATTTCGGTGACTATCATTTCGTCGAAGGGCAGAAGGCTCACCTTGACGGCGATGCTGCGATGGCGTTCATTAGAAGCCGTAAAGAGAACGGGGCAGGTGGCGACTTCGGACGTCAGGAGCGTCAGCAGCTTGTCATTCAAGGGCTGGCACAGAAAGCAATGAACGTCGGCACTGTGACGAAGCTCGACAGCATTCTCAAGACAGTGAAAGGCAATGTTGTGACAGACGTGACGTTCTCAGAGCTGACAGGGTTAAGAAACGGCTACGCAGCGACATTGAACAACGTCGACAAATATCAGCTTGAAGGCACAGGGCAAGTGTTGGATGACGGCCTCTGGTATTTCATGGCGGACGATGCAAAGAAGAAGCAAGCAGCAGATGTTTACTTGAATAATTTGAAGTAGCGGGAACTCCGGTGTAGAAGCGCCGGGGTTTTTGTTTTGAGTTGTTCTTCGTAACAGTGTTATGTTATATTAATAGTGGGGGTGACAATATGGATGACTTAATCTCTAAAAAAGAATTGCTGAAAGTGTGCGATATCAGTTACGGCCAGTTATACCGATGGAAGCGGAAGAAGTTGATTCCGGAAGAGTGGTTTATTAGAAAATCTACTTATACGGGTCAGGAGGCTTTCTTTCCCCGCGCATTGATAGTCAAACGTATCGAGCAGATCAAAGCATTGAAAGATGAACATTCACTGGATGACTTAGTGACATTGTTTAATGAGGGGGCGCCTGTTGAAACGACAGATAACTTTGATGCAGCGGTGTTTCCCGATTATCTATGGGAATATGTCAGCTTTGATCGTAACAGTGTGACACTCGAGAAGTCCGTCATACTCGTGTTCATTGATGAAGCATTATCAAGTGGACAATTGACAGAGCAGGAAGTGACAGACGCTGTAGCAGTGTTGACAACAATCGACTTGAAGCAGGATATGTCGCTGATGGTTGTTCGTAAGCGCGGCATCGGGCTGTTCATTGCGGCAGAAGGCAATGTATGTGTCGATCAGCAGTCGACTATTGTATTTGAAAGGCGCTACCAGGAATTAGTGACGCAGTTGAAAATCAATTATTTAAGGGGATGACATAATGAAAATCAGTGGATCTTCAGTACTTACAGCTGGGACTTATGATGATATCAACGTATCGGGTAAAGCCGTGATCGAAGGAGATGCAGCAGCGGCGAATGTCGCTGTTTCAGGAAGTATGGTCGTTAAAGGTGTGCTCCGCGCCGACACAGTCAGCGTTCAAGGTAAGATGGTCGCAGGCGATATAGTAGCAGATGAGCTGAAGACTAACGGAAAGACTTCAGTGACAGGGGATGTCACAGTCAAGAATCATCATAATAACGGAAAACTCACTATTGACGGCAATTGTTACGGTGATGTCTTTGGGGTGTCGGGGAAGACATCTATTTCCGGCAACTGCGAAGTGGAACAGTTCACGAGTAACGGTCAAGTTCATATCGACGGGCTGCTCAATGCCGATGAGATCACGCTCCAGTTGATCAATGAGTCCTTCATAAGGGAGCTCGGCGGCAATCATATCATCGTTAAAAAGAAAGCTTCGGGCGGTCTGTTCAACTTTGGTAGTCAAGAAGGTATGCTCACAAGTGAATTGATTGAAGGGGATGATATTACGCTGGAACATGTCACGGCGAATGTCGTCAGAGGGAGACATGTGACAATCGGCACCGGCTGCCATATCGACTTAGTGGAGTACAGCGGTTCAATTGATATTGACGGCTGGAGTACAGTCAAAGAACAGCTTAATACCGGAATGTAATTATAGGACTGTCGGTAGTGGCTGAAAACATGGCCTTCAAACGGGATTAGAGGGCCACGTTTGAAGGAAAAACAAGAAATTGGGCGAAACATGGCCTTCAAACGTCGGCTGCCGCACTATTTTTCACACTTCAACCTGAAAAGAAAGCAGTTAAATATAAAATGAAAAAACGGAAATCCGACATGGATTTCCGTTTTGTTTACATCATGCGTCTGACGGTGAACTGATAGACGATGTTGATGAGCATTGCACTGCCGGCAATCAGACTGAGTGCGAAGTGCTGCGACTGACCTGTCGCATAGCCGTACAGCGTGATGAACAGCATGATAGCAGGGAGCAGAATATTCGTCATCTTGAAGGCATTGTAAAGGCCGGTGAAGATGACGATCATTTCGTCCTTTGTCAGTGAATCGATGAGCTTGTCATCAAAATCCGATTCAAAGTTATTCGGCAGCTCGCGTTCAGGGTAGAGCTTGTTGATCATGCTGTAGCCGTAATAGCGGAGGACGATGGCGAAAATCAGCACGATGATACTTGCGATGCCGAGCCAGAGCGGTGCCTGATTCAATGTGACGAGCATGATGGAACCGAGCGCAAAATAAAATGTGATGATCAATGCGATGTTCATCAGTGAGAACTTCTTGAACGACTGACGGTCCTGCTCAGCGTGTTCAAGAGACGGGTCATTATCGACTTTGTAGGCGATGCGGCTGTAGATATAGCTGATGATGCCGGCAAGGATCGCGATAATGATGATAGTGATGATATAGCTGTCCGTATGCAGTAAGTCAGAGAGCGGATTTTTCCACCAGTCGATGGTGAATAACAACACAGCCATTAATATGACAAGTAAGACAGGAACAATATAATGTTTAAACATAAGACCCTCCTTTTTAATGTATTATACCCAGAAATTCAGGGTAAAGACATAGTGTATAGAATTATCAGTGTTAAACCAACAATCATTAGGAGGCGTTTGTTCATGGCTAAAGATAAGAAGACGACAGTTTCAAAGAAAGTCACTAAAGCACCGAAAGAGAGAGAAGATTCACCTGTTATTGACGTGTTGAATCAGCAGGTTGCGAATTTTACGGTAATGTTCACAAAAATACACAACTATCATTGGTATGTCAAAGGGCCGAACTTTTTCTCGCTGCATGTGAAATTTGAGGAAATGTACAATGAAGTCAGCCAGTATCTTGATGTAACAGCAGAACGTGTGCTTGCCATCAACGGTCATCCGGTTGCGACATTGAAAGAATGTCTCGACCAGTCCATTATCAAGGAAGCAGGGAAGAACTTGACTGCTGAAGAGATGGTCCGTGATTTATCTGAAGATCTTCAGAAGCTGATTGAACAGTTGAAAGAAGGACAGCACATTGCTGAAGAAGCAAAAGACGAAATGACAGCAGATATGATTCTCGGTATGATCACACAGTTTGAAAAGCATAACTGGATGTTTGCCTCTTATTTAGGCAAATAATGAAGAAACGGACTTCCGTATATATGCGGGAGTCCTTTTTTGATGGAAGAATGGTTCAAAGAGCATGACAAGACATGATTATTTACAGCAGATGGGGTATAATGAAGTTGATAAAAAGGAGGAATTTTCAGTGGAATTAGCTAAATACATTGATCATACGTTATTAAAACCAGAAGCAACAACATCTCAAATCGACACATTGGTCGCTGAAGCAAAAGAACATGGCTTCATGAGCGTGTGCGTCAACCCGACTCACGTCAAGCGATGTGCAGCAGCATTGCAGGGCACTGACGTATTGGTCTGCACAGTGATCGGATTCCCGCTTGGTGCAACGACATCAGCGGTCAAAGCATTCGAAACGAAGGATGCGATTCAAAACGGTGCCGGCGAAGTCGATATGGTCATCAACATCGGCGCTCTAAAAGAAGGTAACGACGCGCTTGTGCTTGAAGACATCAAAGCAGTGGTCGCTGCAGCAGATGGGGTGACGACAAAAGTCATCATAGAAACGAGTCTATTAACTGACGACGAGAAACGTCGTGCATCAGCGCTTGCGAAAGAAGCGGGTGCGACATTCGTCAAAACATCAACCGGCTTCTCTACAGGCGGTGCTACAGTAGAAGACGTTCAATTAATGCGCGACACAGTCGGTTCTGACATGGGTGTCAAAGCATCAGGCGGCGTGCGTTCAACCGAAGATGTGAACAAAATGATTGAAGCGGGTGCGACACGTATCGGGGCAAGTGCCGGGGTGCAGATTCTGCAAGGACAAACAACAGACGGAAACTATTAATCTGTCTGCTTTTTTATCTGACAAACGAAGGGGAGATATTCACATGAGAATGGTAGATATCATAGCAAAGAAACGTGACGGCGGTGCGTTGACGAAAGAAGAAATTCAGTTCTTCGTCAATGGATATACGAACGGGGATATCCCGGATTATCAGGCATCGAGCTTAGCGATGGCAATTTATTTCCAGGATATGAACGATGAAGAGCGTGCGAACTTGACGATGGCGATGGTAGAAAGCGGCGATCAGATTGATTTGTCAGCGATCGACGGCGTCAAAGTCGACAAGCACTCAACCGGCGGCGTCGGTGATACGACGACGTTAGTACTCGCACCACTTGTCGCAGCGCTTGACATTCCAGTAGCTAAGATGAGCGGCCGCGGCCTCGGACATACAGGCGGTACAATCGATAAGCTGGAAGCAGTGGACGGGTTCCACGTGGAAATTTCAGAAGATGACTTCATGCGTCTCGTCAATGAACACAAAATCGCAGTCATCGGTCAGACGGGTAACTTGACGCCTGCTGATAAGAAGCTCTATGCGCTGCGCGATGTGACGGGCACGGTCAACAGCATTCCGCTTATCGCATCAAGCATTATGAGCAAGAAGATTGCGAGCGGTGCTGACGCAATCGTCCTTGACGTGAAGACGGGGGCAGGCGCCTTCATGAAGACCAATGAAGATGCAGAACAGCTGGCGCATGCGATGGTTCAGATCGGTAACAATGTCGGCCGCCGCACGATGGCGATTATTTCTGACATGAGCCAGCCGCTTGGGTATGCAATCGGCAATGCGCTCGAAGTGAAAGAAGCGATCGAGACACTGCGCGGCGAAGGGCCGGAAGATTTGAATGAGCTGGTGCTCACGCTCGGCAGCCAGATGGTAGTACTCGGCGGCAAAGCAGAGACATTGGACGAAGCACGCGAAAAACTACAGGCGGTCATCGATAACGGTGCAGCGCTTGAGAAGTTCCGCGACTTCCTGACGAATCAAGGCGGCGACGGCAGTGTCGTTGATGACGTCTCAAAATTACCGCAGGCGGATTACGTCATTGAAGTGCCGGCGAAATCAAGCGGTGTTGTCAGCCGGATCGTGGCGGATGAAATCGGGATTGCGTCCATGCTGCTCGGTGCGGGGCGTGCAACGAAAGAAGATACAATCGACCTTGCAGTCGGCTTGATGCTCCGCAAAAAAGTCGGTGACAAAGTTGCTGAAGGCGAGTCGCTCGTGACAATCTATGCGAACCGCGAAGACGTAGAAGACGTGAAACAAAAAATATACGACAACATTGACATCAGCGATCATGCAGAGGCACCGACGTTGATTCATACGATCATTACAGAGTAGGAGTGGTCTTGATGACTAAAGCGTTTAAAAGAATTCATTTAATCGTGATGGACTCAGTCGGAATCGGCGAGGCACCAGATGCTGCTGATTTCGGTGACACGGGCAGCCATACATTGAAACATACACTGGAAGGATTCAGTGAGTCACTGCCGAACCTTCAGAAACTCGGTCTCGGAAACATTGCAGAACTGCCGGGTCTAGAAGCAGTGGACAATCCTGCTGCATTCTATACGAAGCTCAGCGAAGCATCAGTCGGCAAAGATACGATGACCGGCCACTGGGAAATCATGGGACTGAATATCGATCAGCCATTCAAAGTATATCCGGACGGATTTCCTGATGAACTGATCAAAGAAATCGAAGAGATGACCGGCCGCAAAGTGGTGGCGAACAAACCAGCGTCAGGCACTGAAATTATTGAAGAATACGGCAAACACCAGATGGAAACGGGTGACTTGATCGTCTATACATCAGCGGATCCCGTGCTGCAGATTGCGGCGCATGAAGACATCATTCCGCTTGACGAGCTGTATGACATTTGCGAGAAAGTCCGTGAACTGACAAAAGACCCTAAATATTTGATTGGACGTATTATTGCGCGACCTTATGTCGGTGAACCGGGGAACTTCACCCGCACATCGAACCGTCACGACTATGCACTGAAACCTTTCGGCCGCACAGTGATGAACGAACTGAAAGACAAAGGTTATGACGTCATCGCTATCGGTAAGATCAACGATATTTATGACGGTGAAGGTGTGACAGAAGCGATCCGCACGAAAGACAACATGGACGGCATGGACCAATTGATGGAAGTGGTCGGCCGTGATTTTGAAGGATTGAGCTTCTTGAACTTAGTCGACTTTGACGCGCTGTATGGCCACCGCCGCGACAAAGAAGGTTATGCCAATGCCATCAAAGCATTCGACGACCGTCTCGGTGAACTCATTCCGCAGCTGCGTGAAGACGATCTCGTCATCATTACAGCCGACCACGGGAATGATCCGACAGCACCAGGTACCGATCACACACGTGAATATGTGCCGCTGCTCATGTTCAGCCCGAAAGTTAAGCATTATCATGAACTGGAAGGTCACGACACATTTGCGTCTATCGGTGCGACGGTTGCTGATAACTTCGGTGTAGCACTGCCGCAGTTCGGCCGCAGCTATTTAGGTGATATGAATGTTTAGACGACTTCTATATGGTACTGTCTATACATTTGCCGGCATCATGCATTTCAAAAACGAAGAAGGCTTCCGCAAAATCGTGCCGAAATCACTGCCGTACCGGAAACGCATCGTGCAACTATCCGGTGTCATAGAAGTATTGTTCGGCTTGAGTCTGTTCATCAGAAAGCCCGGACGCATGACGAAACAGCTGCTCAAGCTGTTTTTAGTCGCAGTATTTCCGGCGAACGTCTATATGGCGAAGAACAACATCGGCTTCAAAGGTAAGCAGTTACCGGCATGGGCATTATGGGGCCGACTGCCGCTGCAAGGATTTCTGATCAAGGAAATGGATAAATTATAATAGTGAAGACCTGAATTTTTCAGGTCTTTATTTTTTTGATAATGTTTATTTTTTTGATAATGGTGCAGAATTTTAAGTAATAGGGGAAGTGGATGATGATTATGTGATGAACATACTGACGTTCTTGATATTTTGCAGCGACGGCTGAAAACAGAGAAATTCACTTCGTGCTATGATAGTTTCGGAGGTGATAGGTTGCTGCTGAAAGACCATATCAAAAGTGTGGAATTGTGCTATCTCGAGGCACTCGAACAACGAATGGATCTGTCTTTGGAAGACGCCGGAAAGCTGAACAAATATCAGCGGGGCTATGAAGGGGAACGACAGTTTTTTGATAGCATAGCAGGGATTGATGCGCTAGTCATCTGGGACTTGCTGCTGAAAGACGGCGAATATGCCCAGTATGATTTCATTGTCATCGGCGACGGTACGGTGTACATTTTTGAGATTAAGAATAACAGCGGTCCGTATCGTTATGACCGGGGAAATATAGTGAACCGGCATCATGTGGTCATTAAGGATTACCGGCCGCAGCTGGAACGTGCGCATACGATGATGGAACATTTTTTGAGGACGCACGGGGTGATGATGAAAGTGGTGAGCCGTATCGTATTTATCAACGACAGCTTCAGCCTTGCCGGATTTAATGGCGATGCACGGATGGTGTTTCACGGCCAGCTGCAGCAGGTGGTGAATCATCTCAAAAAGATCAAACCATCGACGTATGATTATGAAGTCGGCCAGATGCTTGTCGGGGCGCATGTCGACAAATATCCTTATCAGAATGTCAGACAGGTGGCGGTAGATGTTATAGATCCAAGGCTGCGATGTCAGAGCTGCCGGCAGTTGATAGCAGAGATCGATACGATGAAGAAATATATCACATGCAGCTGCGGCCG
>CAACWR010000105.1_pt1 | contig 8703 bp, 11 predicted proteins | sample 2275701 | NCBI WGS metagenome assembly CAACWR01 (sample SAMEA5312467, study PRJEB27640) | indoor metagenome | biome: indoor environment; feature: uncontrolled; material: polymer concrete tiles wood | place: Germany | collected 2014-07-07
GGTTCTGTAAACGGGAAGAAACTTGGACGGAGACGAATCTCGCGTTCAGCACCGAACATCTTCTTCGCGAACAGCTCAAGTGTCCCTTTCAGATCACTCATCTTGATATTCTCATCAACAACCAGCCCCTCAATCTGTGTGAACTGATGGCTATGCGTCGCGTCATCACTATCACGGCGATAAACTTTACCTGGGCAAATAATTTTAACCGGTCCCTGTCCTTTACGGCTTTCAAGCGTACGTGCCTGAACTGGCGACGTATGTGTACGCATCAGAAGTTCCTCTGTGATATAGAAACTGTCCTGCATATCACGTGCCGGATGCGACTTCGGCAGATTCAATGCTTCAAAGTTATAGTAATCCGTCTCGACTTCGTAGCCTTCCACGACCTCATAACCAAGACCGATAAATAAATCCTCAAGCTCCTCCACAATCTTCGTCAAAGGATGTGCACTGCCGACATTGAACTGACGGCCCGGCAGAGAAATATCAATCGTCTCATTGGCCAGCTTGTCATTGATCGCCTTCTCCTTTAGTTCGGCATCCTTCGTCGTCATCGCTGCTTCAACCGCCTGGCGCGCCTCATTGACCAGCTGACCGAACATCGGCTTCTCTTCGTTTGGCAGAGACTTCATCTCTTTCATCAAGCCGGTGATGATCCCTTTCTTGCCGAGATACTCCACCTTCACATCCTGTAGACCCTTCGCATCAGCCGCTGCTTCAACTTTCGTTAAAGCTTCTTGCTGCAATGCACTTAACTTATCCTTAAGCTCCATCATAATCCTCCTTAAAAAATAAATAAAAAAATAGCCTGACATCCAACAAGGGACGAAAGACTTCCGCGGTACCACCCAAATTTATGCCTAAGCATACACTTCATTCATGCATAACGGGCATATCCGGCTTAACTTCTTATTAAGCAACCAAAAAGATGAAAAGAAACATAGCTTAAGATGATCGTTGCACCACAGTCGACCACTCTCTGGACAAAAACTATCAATCCCGTCTTTTTATCGGTTAGTTATTCATTTCCTATTCATTATAGGAGATAAAAGGAGGACAATCAAGTAAGGATGAATATAAAGATAGTAAAAATGGATTGTAAAATGATAGCTCCAAATGCGCACATAGTATCATTTGTATGTCGTCCTGACTTCCATTGACGAACATTCAATGGAAGGAGGTGAAGATATGTTGACTTTGCTCGATGACTTAATTATAAATCAATACATTAAAAGTAGAAATTGTAATATTTATTTTTAATAAAAGGCATCCTTCTTAAATATTGAAGAACACCTTAAAAAACTCAAAATTTTGTTTATTTGTCTTCTATTCTTCTTCCGTGCCTTTTTTCACTAGATAAACATATGACAGCACTAGTAATCCACAAATAAATAGTACTAGTCCCATCATTAAACCGTTCAATATATCATAACCCGGTGTTATGCTGATAAGTAATGCAATCATACCTGATACAGCTAATAAAATGAGTAGTCCAATCTTCAAGATTTGTTTGGCACTTCTTTTACTTCGATCGTATTCTACGCTGATATTAATGGATAGTAATATCAGTACGATCATCGCAGTCATAAATACAAACCACAAAGGATTTGCAATCATTTTTTCGTAACCTTTCATTATCAAGTCATATCCTAGTAGAAACAATATACCGACAGTCTGAACAACAAAAGCGAATCTTATATTCTGCAAATTTTTCAGAATTAAACGTTCATCTTTAATTTTTTGCATTTTATGCATCCCCTTCTTCAACCCAAAATATTTGATCTAGTGTTTTATTAAGGACATAGCAGATATCTAAACATAGTCTTAAAGAAGGATTATATTTACCTTTTTCAATTAAACTAATCGTTTGTCTAGTGACATTCACTTTGTCTGCTAGTTCAATTTGTGTAAGGCTAGCCTCTACTCTAAAAATTTTCACTTTATTCATTTTATTCCTCCTTAAGACACCTCTAATGTAACATATAAATTACATTATGTAAAATATATATTCCATTATACTCATTAAACATTATGACCAATATAATATTTAAACAATATAAAAACCCTAATCACAGATGATTAGAGTTAAAAATAAAAATATCTTTTGATATGACCTATCTATTATCTAACACATTTAAAAAATATAAAATCCGGGGGATATTAAATTTATATTCGCTCACGCTTCCCAATATACATCGACAATGCCTTGATATCTCTTTTTAAGATCTGTAATCAAACTCTTATCCTGACTGACAATATCCATCACATCCGTACTGACGTAAAGAAATGACCTCTCGTTATTAAATGTGATATATGCTTGTGGATAGCTGTTTTTTATCTTCATACAATAGTTGATAAGTTCATCTTTCTTGATTCTTTCAATTTGAGCTAATAAAAATCGAAATTCACGGTCTTCTGAATCAATATATGCCTCTTTCCAGTTAGTGATGGTAAAAAATTTTCCGATCCCCGTTTTCTCTTTAACAAAATACAGTCCATAAGAATAACCTATCAGAACGGTCATCGTGATTTGCGTATCTCCAAATATAGTGCGAACTAAATCCATTACTACATTTTTATCTAGCTTATCCCACGAAAACCTCATTCTCTTTTCAGGACGAACTTGAAAAAATGGAGTCATACCTTCTGGATTGATAGTGATTTCATTCATAATAGCTGACAATTCCCCACTCCTCTATTCCATTACCCCAATATAATAACTATGCTTCCGGTTAAATATATTATCTATTATTACCAATCAAAAGCATAATAGTTCTAAGCACTAAAATGAAAATTCTAAATCTCCTCTTTTTCTTTTCTTCATAATTATCATTAAATTATATCACTGAACATATTCATTTAGAGCAATTTATGTGCACAAAAAAACAGGACGATTTCTCTTCCTGCTCGACCCCTATGCTTCTGTCTGTTCTACGACGGCATCTATATATCAGAAAATCTCTTTGTTGAATGTAAAGAGCATGCGTGATGTGATAGTGCCACTTAACATGCTGTCATTAAGGTTCAGTGCAGTACGTCCTATATCGATGAGCGATTCGCCTGTGAGCTGTACACTAGCAAGTGCAAATTGATACAAAACTATTATCGGACTTACGTTACTTCATTGTGTATCTACTACTAGAATGCTTCATGATAGCTGAAAACATTTATCTCTTCAATTTGACTGTTTTAAAAGATGAGTTAGCACCAGTAATCAGCATTGAATAATTTTTTAAAACCGATTCGTCGATTATAAAGTATTTAAGAAATATAGGTTTAAGAAGAATAATTTTTCACTTTATCGTTAGCTAATTTATAACAATAATGCTAAAATTATCGTAACAAATTTACTTGTAAAGGAGAAAAAAATTTATGGGTTTCTACTATGCTATTTTACTTGTACTTGGTGTTTCATTGATGATTTTTGGTTGGAATTACAAAAAGAATATCAATGTTAAAGTCATCGCTCTTGTCTGCTCTGTACTCATGATTACTTCTTCGTTATTACTGTTTTTACCTGGTTCTGACATAATATTGGATATTTTAATTAATCAATAATTTACAGAAAATAGAACGAGAAACCTTATAAACATAACAATTAAAAAAAGCCGATCTTTAAAGACCGGCTCTGACTTAGTTAATTATATAGTTTTATGACGCTTCTTCATAATCAAAGTAGCGGTTCGACAAATACTGCTGCAGCATCGCTACAAATGCACCGGCAGCCCAGTATAGAGGGATAGCCGCAGGAAGCGTTATACCTGGAATTAGTATCATTAATGGACTAATATACGGCAGCATCTTCATCTGCGCTGGTGTATCTTCCGACATATACTGCATCGAGAGCTTCACTTGAATGTAATATAACAAGGCTGCTGTCAGTGCCATGAATATATCAGGTGTTCCTAAGTTAAACCAGAGAAAGCTCTGGCTTGAGAGTTCGTTGTTATGCGAGATTGCGAAGTACAGGGCAGTTAATATCGGCATCTGAATTAAGACCGGCAAACAGCCGCTGTTGATCGGGCTTGTACCGTTTTTTCTGTGCAGTACTAGAAGTTCCTGCGTATAAACCTTTCGTTCTTCAGGTGTAGCCGCTTCTTTCATTCTTTTGTTGTGAATCGTCTACACTTGATTGGACAACTCCTATGAGGGAGGTTATTGTTAAATCAAAGAAAGTAGGCGATTTTTTTATGGCAAGAACTAGAAGAACATTTACTCCCGAATTTAAATTACAGATGGTCCGACTGTTTGAAAATGGTAAGTCAAAGTCTGAGATTGTACGCGAATATGACTTGACGCCTTCGGCATTGGACAAATGGGTGAAGAATCATCAGTCCACCGGTTCTTTCAATCATATTGACAATCTGTCAGATGAAGAAAGAGAACTGAGAAAACTACGTAAAGAAAACCAGCAGCTCACGATGGAGAATGATATTTTAAAGCAAGCAGCGCTGATCATGGGACGAAGATAGATGTCATTCGAAAGAATGCCAAAAAAAATTCAGTATCAGCAATGTGCAAAGTCCTGCAGATCTCTAGAAGCACTTATTATTATGAAATGAATAGACAGACTGGTGGAGGAAAGGTACATTCTGACAGTGAGCTCAGTAATGAAATTGTTCGAATCTTCAACTCCAACCGTAAGTGTTATGGCACTAGAAGAATCAAGAATGAGTTAAGCAAACAGGGCCTTACGGCCTCCAGAAGACGCATAGGCCGCATTATGAAAATGAAAAATCTAGTATCCTCTTATACGATTCTGAGCTACAAGGCATATCCCACTAAGGTGAATAATCGTAAGGTCACCAATGGACTGGACAGAGACTTCAATAGAAAAATACCTATGGAAGTGCTGGTCAGCGATTTGACGTATGTGAAAGTAACTGGAAAATGGCATTACATATGTCTGTTCATCGATCTCTTCAATCGTGAAATCGTAGGTCACAGCGCTGGTCCAAGAAAAGACAGTCAACTTGTCTCAAGCGCACTGAGTAGTATTCAGCATGATCTGAGAGATGTTCAGATGTTCCATACAGACAGAGGCAAAGAATTTGATAATCAGCTTATTGATGAAGTACTGGATACCTTTGGTATCAGAAGGTCGTTGAGCATGAAAGGGTGCCCTTACGATAACGCTGTTGCCGAAACAACATTCAAAGCGATGAAAACAGAGTTCATAAGGCAGTATGATTTTAACTCCCTGCAGCAACTGAATATTGAATTGTTTGATTATATTAATTGGTACAACAATATTAGATCACATGGAGCATTGGATTATCAGGCACCAAAGGAGTACAAAGAATTCTTCTATAAAAACTGTTCAATAATCTGTTGACAGACCAATGTCTTTTTGATATCTGCTCGTCACTGCCTGGGTGACTCACGAGTGGTAGAAGAGTGGAATCATGCAAACTACCGCATATGCCTATGGTCAAAGTGACAAATCCCGTAGACATGCTGGATTAATTCGTTGGTTGATGGCTCCAGCCCACCGTCGCTTTTTTTATCCATGAACGACACCCGAAACATGTACTGCGTATGGAATTGAGGCATAGAAAAAGACAGGTAGCCCGCTTACGCTACCTGTCTTCTGTAATCCATATCTTCTGTCCACTTTTTTCTCAATTTGAGCCAAGTCTATTGAAGTTTTACCGATACCTCTATATAATGTGTGTATAAAGCGTAATATAATCGCTTCAAAAATTATATAATTAGATTGATCGGTAAATCATGATTACGTTAGTTGAGGTAACGTAAGAGTGAGGTTTGATTGGAGTTGGTAGCTCCTATCATTCCTGCCGGTCTTTTTAATTTGTCTTAATTATACAGTTAAGCATGAAAGATATGCAAATAAAATCTAAAACCAATTTAATTTTTTCCAAATAATCAGATATTTAGTAACTCTTTATTTACTTATCATATATAATGAATCATAATAATTTATAAAGAGTCTTTAAATTAAGGAAGGTGTTCTTTATGAAAATTATTACTGGTATTTTGTTATGGTTAAACATCATCTTTATTTTCTTATCACCTCTTGATTTCAATCGTTTTTCTGTGTTATTTTACTTTATAAATTTTATGTCTATTGCAATAATTATCCGAAATAAAGATTACTTTATTTTTAAAATTGATTGTTTTAAATACTTAAGTGTTCATTATATATTTTCTATTTTATTGATCACTATCTTTTCTTTCTTATCAGTTAAATCTATTTTTATTAATATTATCTTTGGAGTCGCAATTGTTTTATATTACTCTATTATGAAACAATATGTTTTAACTGATGAAAAAAATTAGTCTCTTCTACATTAAACAACCTCTCATTTTAATTACTGTTTAAGTAATTAAAATGAGAGGTTGTTTTATTTTCTAATTTTTATTGAAAATTAGATTTTAATATATATGATAACTATAAGTTGAATATGCTAAATTTTTATGTGCGCTATCTGTATAAGCATCTACATCAGTTCTTACATATAAGTTATTAGTTCCATCTGTTGCAGTATAAGTTTTAATAATAAAATAGTATCTCTTATCTTTTTTTAATCCACCTGTAATTTCTCCAAAAGTATAGCCAGCTAAAAAGCTTGCAATTTGATAAACTTTAGTTTCAGGTGCTATAAATGTACCTAATATCCCAGTTAAAATATTTGTACCATGATATACTAAATTACTATCTACCAAGTTGTCATAATATCTAGTACTTTTATACTTCCAATTCATCGATCCTGGATTTTGTACAACTTTTTGTGGTTCTTTAATTACTACTGAATCTACTTCATTAGTTAGGTTAATCGGTGTCTTTATCAAATTATTAGTAATAGGAAGTGCTTTAGTTGCATCAGTATTTTCACTTGCAAATGTTAATTTTCCATTACCAAATAAAACGCTAGAAGAACTACTTAAAACAACAGCGGACAAAACTACTTTAGTTATTTTTTTCATTTTATATCCCCTTTTTACTAAATTTGTTTACGCTTACATCTTACTATAAATACCATATTTAGAAAAGTAAATAAATTAAATTAAATTTATTCACTTTTTTGTATTTCATACAAAAAATTCATATTTTAATCTTAGTTAGAATATAAATTCTTCATTACTGAGTTAATAGAATTATTTAAAACATCTTGACTAATCCCAATGTATCTTAACGTCACTGTTTGAGAAGAATGATTGAAAAGTTCCATCAACAACGCAATATCCTTTGTCTTTTTGTAGTAGTGGTAACCAAAAGACTTACGCATCGAATGTGTGCCTATTTCATTTAGACCGATTGATTTTGCTGAATGATTGAGGATGCGGTAGGCCTGCACCCGGCTGATCGGCCGGGGCTGTCCCGACGGATCCTTGTGCTTGCTCCTAAATAGATAGTCCTCGTCCTCCAGGAACTGAATATAACGGTCGATATCCTCCTTTAAATGATAGAGGGGGATGTTCTTCTGTTTATGGGTCTTCTGCTCCCGAAGTCTGATGCTGTAGTCCTTGATGTCCTTCTTCTTCAATCCTAATAGATCACCGACACGAAGCCCGCAGTTGATGCCCAGGTTGAACAGGAAGACATCCCGTTCCGGCCCGTAGTAGGCGAGCGCCTCCTTCATCTCCTGGATCTTCCGTACATCTCTGATGGGTTCGACACTGTTCATCCTCATTTCCTCCTCTGCATACAACATATAATATATTATATATGATACTTAATATGTACTAAATTATATCATTATGTTACATATTTTCATCCATAAAAATAAACCCCTGTATTTAAGGGGTTTGTCATGTAACATAATTTCTATTGTGTTACTTTATTGAAAATAAAGGCAGTCACACAATATGCTTCCTTAAATATTTTTTGTAAATAAAAGGAAGTTAAAAGCTAATCACCCCAATAATTTTTAACATTTAATAAATCTGGTAATTGAAAGTTATATTTACATGAAAGTTCTGACTGTATTATTTTTAAGATTTCATGTTCAATTTGCATATAAGGCTCTATATAAACATTTCCATCTTCATCTTTAGTCCAGTAACCAGAAAAATTACATTCTTTAATATCTAAAAATTCATATAAGTAGCAAATATCTAAATTTGATTGGACATCTGATACTAAAGATTCAATCTGTGTAATTAATTCCTCTAACAAAATAAATTCTTCTTTTGATAAACTTGTAACAGTTAATACCTTTAATTCGTTAGAATGACGCCATATAAAGATTTTAGTAATTACATTCTTATTCGGCATATCTACTATCCATTGCTCAAAAGATTTCATTCTAACAATTCTAGTTAAGGTTGCTAAATCACTACTCAATATGATAATTCCTCCTTGATAATAAGGTGGTTAAGCGAATAATGGTTTCACGATAAATCCTCGACCTGCACCGCCACCATCAAAATCTCCACCATCAAATCCACATGCACATAATTTTCCCATTCCTGTTGATTTATCAGCAATTGCTGCTTTTTTTACTTTAGTAGGTAAAGCAGCAAATCCCGATATTTTGTTTTTACTTTTATCACAAACATCTCCGTTACTATATGAGCATAATTGATGACTCCATGCTCCATTTACTTTCTTGTAAAAATGTACATGTTTTGCTTTAGCAGATGATGCACTATCAATTCTATATTTCCATGTACTACCCACAAATTTCTCTGAGCTTGCTTCTACATTATTAATATTAGAAAGCATTAAAGAATAAA
>CAACWR010000063.1_pt1 | contig 8530 bp, 9 predicted proteins | sample 2275701 | NCBI WGS metagenome assembly CAACWR01 (sample SAMEA5312467, study PRJEB27640) | indoor metagenome | biome: indoor environment; feature: uncontrolled; material: polymer concrete tiles wood | place: Germany | collected 2014-07-07
TTGACTTACCATTTTCAAACAGTCGGACCATCTGTAATTTAAATTCGGGAGTAAATGTTCTTCTAGTTCTTGCCATAAAAAAATCGCCTACTTTCTTTGATTTAACAATAACCTCCCTCATAGGAGTTGTCCAATCAAGTGTAGACGATTCACGGCTGACTATCGCAGACAAAGATTTGTTTAATGAGTACTTTAATGCATGGGGAAAAGAAAAGGGTTCTATTGTACCTACTGTAACAAACATGAATCAGTATCTTTCATTTGAGCAGTTTATTCAGATTCTGGGTGAAAGAGAAACAAGCTATGAAGTGCTGAATACGATACTTTTCTATATAGAGGGTAATAAAATCATTGGGTCTTCAAATATCCGACACTATCTAAATGATTTTCTTATCAATACGGGGGGCATATTGGCTATGGCGTAAGACCTGATAAAAGAGGACAAGGTTATGCAACAGTGATTCTGGCAGAATCATTAAAATTTCTTTCATCTTTAGGGGTAGAACGGGCGCTTATAACCTGTGATGAAGAGAACATAGCATCACGTAAGGTGATTTTAAACAATGGAGGCATCCAGGATATTTCTTACAATAGAGAAGATGGGAACATTACTAATAGATTTTGGATAGATATGAGTGATTAATGCGTTTCAAGTATAGTAATTGTCCAGTTAATTGTAGGGGATTCAAAATTAGCGTAGGTAGAGTGGGGATGTAATGATGTGGGAGCAAAAATTAGTTAGAACAGACAGAGGGGTATTTGAAGTTTTTGAGGCGGGGAGTGGTGAGCCACTATGTGTCACTCATCTTTATAGTGAGTTTAACGAACGTGGATATTATTTTGCGGATATGTTTGTGGATTACTTCAAAGTTCATTTAATCAACCTCAAGGAAGCCGGAAACTCTTCTCAAATTAAGACTGATGAAGAATTGAGTATGAATGAGACAAGCATAGATTTAGAAGCCATTAGAAGGGCATTAGGATATAACGATTGGAGTTTTGCAGGACATTCCACAGGTGGAATGCTGGGATTAGTCTATGCTGCTCACTATCCCGATTCATTAAAACGCTTGATGATTGGTGGCGCATCTGCAACGAATGATTATATGGAACATAAAGAAAGTATTTATAGCTATAAAAATCCTGTTAACGAGAGACTTCAAGAAATTTTTTCAATTCTAAATTTGGCTGAAGCTGCAACAGAAGAACGTAAACAAGCGAGCAGGGAATGGACAGAGATGTCATTATATGATCCTAGTAAATTTGATGAATATTTTTCTAAGCCAAGTAGTGGTAAAGTGGTCCAAAAGCGTCTAGATTATTATTCTTACAAAGAACTCTCGACCTATGATATTAGAAAAATTGTTTCAACTATTAAAACCCCTACAATAGTGTTTTGTGGGAAGTATGATTCACAATGTCCTTTTATTTATTCGGAAGAAATTCATGATCTAATTCCAAAATCTATCTTTTATATTTTTGAACAAAGTAATCATGTCCCTTATCTAGAAGAACAAGAAAAATTCTATGAGATGGTTAAGGATTTTAAAAATATAGTTTAATTTATCATTCATTTAAGGTAGTTAATTGTTGTAGTAGAGCTAACAAGTTAAAGTTACTATATCAAATAAAAAATGAATATTAATTTTACAAAACGTTGAAAGAACTTCAGTCTTTTATTAAGATATCAAGATATGGTTTTTATATAATCAATGAAATTTATATGTCTACTATTTGAATTCCATATAAGTTTTCACATCTTTATTATTGATAATGTAAGCACCTACTTTGGTTTGTCTATCTACAAGTCCATAGGTTGATAATAATAATTTAAAAGGTTAGAATGTTTTTAAGGAAATTTCAAGAATAGATTTACCAAAACCCATTTCTGGTAGGACAGAAATGGGTTTTTTAGTGGGCTTTGTCACCTACTTACTTTGTTTATCCTTACTATTTAGCCAGTAAGTAAAGTAACCAACTGTGCAACTAATGATGAATAGGAGAACTACTGTTGAGCGAAAGAATTCAGTCTTACAATTAAACATATGGTTTTAGGTGCTAGCTTCTGAATTGTTATTTTATCAAAGATGAGGTTCCAACTGTTCTCAATTTAAATTAGACTCAGCTTCCTTTTTCAATTTATAGAATTTGTAATAGCTGTTTGAAAAGAATAAAAAGAAGAACACCAATAAAATTGGAAATGATATCCGCAGTAAAGCGAAGGACAATTCAAACAGAAACGCTTTCCAGAACATATCTGCTGGCATCTCCCACAACCCGGGTGTTAAGAATAAACCGTTAAAATCAGGCGCGCACAAATAATAGTAGAATAGAAAAAGAATGGCCATCATACCAGTATAGTTCATCATTCTTTTACAGTATTGAACTTTAGAGAAACTATCAGAGTTTAGTACATCGTTTCCTGAACGGAGTCGCTGCCAGATATGAATGCCTGTCAATCTGCTGCCACTGACTAATACCCATCCCATATCTTCGTGAATAATCAAATATTCTTTGTAATCCTTTACTGAAAGATGATCTTGATAATCCAATCTAATCACATAATCCTCTTTTGTTTTCGCGAAGGTATATTTATCAAAAGCAGATTTTTTAGTCAGAAAATAACCTTGAGACAAAATATGGTTCAGCCATTCTTCCTGCTTCATAGGATCAAGAAACCATTTCGTAACCTTCATTATTAATCCTCCATTTCATACAGAGATAAAATATGATTTAATCGTTTTTTCTCATGTTCTAAAACTTCCAATCCTTCGTGAGTAATATGATAGATTTTACGTCTATCCATGATATCAACTTGTTTAATCCAGTGATGTTTTGATAAATTGTCCAGTGCTCCATAAAGAGTACCAGGGGCCAGAATCACAGTCATATTACTCATCTCCTGAACTTCCTGCATAATAGCATAGCCATGTTTCGGTGTACGTAACGCAAGTAATATATAGTGCATGGTTTCAGATAACGGTAAAAGTTTATGCTTCATAATTTCTCCTCATGCAGTTTGACTAGTCAGTTGAACTTAATATAAGGATAACAAATTTTAATACTAAGTTCAACTGAATAATGAAAAATTATAGTTTTTGATAATATTAATAACTGTTTATAATCAATTGTCCTATAAGGATAATTGATAGGATTATAATATGAGGTAAGTTAAAGAAGGTAAACACTATGATGAAATAGAACTTAAATATTAAGATACTGATGGAAGTGGAATAGTTGTAGAGAGTATAATTAAAGTAGAATCACATAACATTTTAGCAGTATTGTAAACAATCATTTGCATTACTTTTTAGGTAAAATAAAAAGCAGTCACAACGATGTGACCACTTCAGATTGTTATTTATTTTTTGATTTTATCAGCCGATATTACAATCAATAAAGCTGATTGATTGTATACTATCCATATTATTGTCTCTTTCTTATTAAATCCTTCATCAGTATGACCGCTGCGATGAGGATAATCAGTACAATCACTGGATTGAATGATTTAAGAAAGGCTCTTCCTGCAGTGAAATCCATCATAAAGAGACGGATGCAAAAAAGTATTGAGGAAGAGATAAGTGACGTATAGAAAATATAAATAAAATCAACTTTTTTTAGGATCATGTAAATGAGTATGACGACTGTTACGATAGTGACGATTCCAACTAAAACATCAGGTGTAATTTAGGTCAACCTCCTTTTTTAAGAGATTTACATAAATATTGTAACATAAAGTTTAGAAGCAACATAAGACAATCAATTTACTAATCTGATTCTTTATCATTACCAGTAAATGTTATGTTAAAATGAATTTAATAAGTGGAAGGGAGGAGATTTTATGTTGGAATGGTTGATGAGTTTAATAGGCGAAGGACTGATGCTCAGCTACATTGCTTATTATCTTATTTCTTTTTCTCCGTTGCTCGTAACCCTGCTTTACATTCTCTTTCATATTAAAGTCACGATTAATCTGATCTGCCGCTTCAAATTACCGACTGCTGTAATCATTGTTCACCAATGTATCGCTGCCTGGAGGTTTCCGATATTAAGGTGGCGCATTCGGTGTCTTGCGAAATTATCTGATGAGGAAGATCTATCTCCAGTATATTAATCAATTAATTAATATACTGGAGGAAAAAAATTGAACAAATTATTCAGCTTTATATTAGTGATAAGTGTATTTATATTAAGTGGGTGCGAACCCCGGGCGTTTCATCAGACTTTAGTTGAACCTTTTGTTGTATCAATCAAATTCTTTGCTGACTTTTTTGATGGCAGTTATGGGATAGGAATTATTCTCGTGACAATATGTGTAAGAATACTGATGATGCCTTTGATGTTCTATTCATTCAAGAAGCAGCGACGAGCACAGTTTCAGATGAAGAAATTCAAACTTGAGATTGATGCAATCAACAAGAAGATGAAAGAAGCCGCTACACCTGAAGAACGAAATGTTTATACGCACGAACTTTTAGCACTGCACAGAAAAAACGGCACAAGTCCGATCAACAGCGGCTGTTTGCCGGTCTTACTTCAGATGCCGATATTAACTGCCCTGTATTTCGCAATCTCGCATAACAACGAACTCTCAAGCCAGAGCTTTCTCTGGTTTAACTTAGGAACACCTGATATGTTCATGGCACTGACAGCAGCCTTGTTATATTATATTCAAGTGAAGCTCTCGATGCAGTATATGCCGGAAGATACACCAGCGCAGATGAAGATGATGCCGTATATTAGTCCATTAATGATACTAATTCCAGGTATAACGCTTCCTGCGGCTATCCCTCTATACTGGGCTGCCGGTGCATTTGTAGCGATGCTGCAGCAGTATTTGTCGAACCGCTACTTTGATTATGAAGAAGCGTCATAAAACTATATAATTAACTAAGTCAGAGCCGGTCTTTAAAGATCGGCTTTTTTTAATTGTTGTGTTTATAAGGTTTCTCGTTCTATTTTCTGTAAATTATTGATTAATTAAAATATCCAATATTATGTCAGAACCAGGTAAAAACAGTAATAACGAAGAAGTAATCATGAGTACAGAGCAGACAAGAGCGATGACTTTAACATTGATATTCTTTTTGTAATTCCAACCAAAAATCATCAATGAAACACCAAGTACAAGTAAAATAGCATAGTAGAAACCCATAAATTTTTTTCTCCTTTACAAGTAAATTTGTTACGATAATTTTAGCATTATTGTTATAAATTAGCTAACGATAAAGTGAAAAATTATTCTTCTTAAACCTATATTTCTTAAATACTTTATAATCGACGAATCGGTTTTAAAAAATTATTCAATGCTGATTACTGGTGCTAACTCATCTTTTAAAACAGTCAAATTGAAGAGATAAATGTTTTCAGCTATCATGAAGCATTCTAGTAGTAGATACACAATGAAGTAACGTAAGTCCGATAATAGTTTTGTATCAATTTGCACTTGCTAGTGTACAGCTCACAGGCGAATCGCTCATCGATATAGGACGTACTGCACTGAACCTTAATGACAGCATGTTAAGTGGCACTATCACATCACGCATGCTCTTTACATTCAACAAAGAGATTTTCTGATATATAGATGCCGTCGTAGAACAGACAGAAGCATAGGGGTCGAGCAGGAAGAGAAATCGTCCTGTTTTTTTGTGCACATAAATTGCTCTAAATGAATATGTTCAGTGATATAATTTAATGATAATTATGAAGAAAAGAAAAAGAGGAGATTTAGAATTTTCATTTTAGTGCTTAGAACTATTATGCTTTTGATTGGTAATAATAGATAATATATTTAACCGGAAGCATAGTTATTATATTGGGGTAATGGAATAGAGGAGTGGGGAATTGTCAGCTATTATGAATGAAATCACTATCAATCCAGAAGGTATGACTCCATTTTTTCAAGTTCGTCCTGAAAAGAGAATGAGGTTTTCGTGGGATAAGCTAGATAAAAATGTAGTAATGGATTTAGTTCGCACTATATTTGGAGATACGCAAATCACGATGACCGTTCTGATAGGTTATTCTTATGGACTGTATTTTGTTAAAGAGAAAACGGGGATCGGAAAATTTTTTACCATCACTAACTGGAAAGAGGCATATATTGATTCAGAAGACCGTGAATTTCGATTTTTATTAGCTCAAATTGAAAGAATCAAGAAAGATGAACTTATCAACTATTGTATGAAGATAAAAAACAGCTATCCACAAGCATATATCACATTTAATAACGAGAGGTCATTTCTTTACGTCAGTACGGATGTGATGGATATTGTCAGTCAGGATAAGAGTTTGATTACAGATCTTAAAAAGAGATATCAAGGCATTGTCGATGTATATTGGGAAGCGTGAGCGAATATAAATTTAATATCCCCCGGATTTTATATTTTTTAAATGTGTTAGATAATAGATAGGTCATATCAAAAGATATTTTTATTTTTAACTCTAATCATCTGTGATTAGGGTTTTTATATTGTTTAAATATTATATTGGTCATAATGTTTAATGAGTATAATGGAATATATATTTTACATAATGTAATTTATATGTTACATTAGAGGTGTCTTAAGGAGGAATAAAATGAATAAAGTGAAAATTTTTAGAGTAGAGGCTAGCCTTACACAAATTGAACTAGCAGACAAAGTGAATGTCACTAGACAAACGATTAGTTTAATTGAAAAAGGTAAATATAATCCTTCTTTAAGACTATGTTTAGATATCTGCTATGTCCTTAATAAAACACTAGATCAAATATTTTGGGTTGAAGAAGGGGATGCATAAAATGCAAAAAATTAAAGATGAACGTTTAATTCTGAAAAATTTGCAGAATATAAGATTCGCTTTTGTTGTTCAGACTGTCGGTATATTGTTTCTACTAGGATATGACTTGATAATGAAAGGTTACGAAAAAATGATTGCAAATCCTTTGTGGTTTGTATTTATGACTGCGATGATCGTACTGATATTACTATCCATTAATATCAGCGTAGAATACGATCGAAGTAAAAGAAGTGCCAAACAAATCTTGAAGATTGGACTACTCATTTTATTAGCTGTATCAGGTATGATTGCATTACTTATCAGCATAACACCGGGTTATGATATATTGAACGGTTTAATGATGGGACTAGTACTATTTATTTGTGGATTACTAGTGCTGTCATATGTTTATCTAGTGAAAAAAGGCACGGAAGAAGAATAGAAGACAAATAAACAAAATTTTGAGTTTTTTAAGGTGTTCTTCAATATTTAAGAAGGATGCCTTTTATTAAAAATAAATATTACAATTTCTACTTTTAATGTATTGATTTATAATTAAGTCATCGAGCAAAGTCAACATATCTTCACCTCCTTCCATTGAATGTTCGTCAATGGAAGTCAGGACGACATACAAATGATACTATGTGCGCATTTGGAGCTATCATTTTACAATCCATTTTTACTATCTTTATATTCATCCTTACTTGATTGTCCTCCTTTTATCTCCTATAATGAATAGGAAATGAATAACTAACCGATAAAAAGACGGGATTGATAGTTTTTGTCCAGAGAGTGGTCGACTGTGGTGCAACGATCATCTTAAGCTATGTTTCTTTTCATCTTTTTGGTTGCTTAATAAGAAGTTAAGCCGGATATGCCCGTTATGCATGAATGAAGTGTATGCTTAGGCATAAATTTGGGTGGTACCGCGGAAGTCTTTCGTCCCTTGTTGGATGTCAGGCTATTTTTTTATTTATTTTTTAAGGAGGATTATGATGGAGCTTAAGGATAAGTTAAGTGCATTGCAGCAAGAAGCTTTAACGAAAGTTGAAGCAGCGGCTGATGCGAAGGGTCTACAGGATGTGAAGGTGGAGTATCTCGGCAAGAAAGGGATCATCACCGGCTTGATGAAAGAGATGAAGTCTCTGCCAAACGAAGAGAAGCCGATGTTCGGTCAGCTGGTCAATGAGGCGCGCCAGGCGGTTGAAGCAGCGATGACGACGAAGGATGCCGAACTAAAGGAGAAGGCGATCAATGACAAGCTGGCCAATGAGACGATTGATATTTCTCTGCCGGGCCGTCAGTTCAATGTCGGCAGTGCACATCCTTTGACGAAGATTGTGGAGGAGCTTGAGGATTTATTTATCGGTCTTGGTTATGAGGTCGTGGAGGGCTATGAAGTGGAGACGGATTACTATAACTTTGAAGCGTTAAACTTACCAAAATCGCATCCGGCGCGTGATATGCAGGATAGTTTCTATATCACTGAGGAGCTCCTGATGCGTACACATACGTCTCCTGTGCAGGCACGGACGCTTGAAAGCCGCAAAGGTCAGGGTCCTGTTAAAATTATTTGCCCAGGTAAAGTTTATCGCCGTGATAGTGATGACGCGACGCATAGTCATCAGTTCACACAGATTGAGGGGCTGGTTGTTGATGAGAATATCAAGATGAGTGATCTGAAAGGGACACTTGAGCTGTTCGCGAAGAAGATGTTCGGTGCTGAACGCGAGATTCGTCTCCGTCCAAGTTTCTTCCCGTTTACAGAACC
>CAACWR010000029.1_pt1 | contig 8401 bp, 8 predicted proteins | sample 2275701 | NCBI WGS metagenome assembly CAACWR01 (sample SAMEA5312467, study PRJEB27640) | indoor metagenome | biome: indoor environment; feature: uncontrolled; material: polymer concrete tiles wood | place: Germany | collected 2014-07-07
CCATATGACACATAACCGTACGCTGGTTTCTGGCCGCCTTTTAAGACATTTTCAACAAATGACTGCCGGTCGATCGCGTAGCTTAATGCCTGACGAATTTTTTTATTGTCTACTGGTTTTTTGTTGACGTTGAATGAATAAGTACCGACTGAGAAGTTCTCATAGCTGACGAGTTCCTTGCTGTCTTTGACACTTTTCAGAATATCAGCCGGGACAGATGCCAGAAGATCCAGATCACCGCTCTTATAAAGCTGATATTCTGTATTTGGATCAGCAACCATCCGGAAGTTGACGCCGCTTAGTTTCACTTTATCTTTATCGTAGTATTGATCATTCTTTTCAATATCCAGTGAATCATTATGTTTCCAGTTTTTCAGTTTAAAAGGTCCATTAGAGACAAGTGTCTCTGCTTTAGATGCCCAGTCTTTCCCTTTAGCTACTGCTTCTTTTTCCACTGGATAGGCTGCTGCTCCGGTCAGTACTTTAGGGAAGAAACTAATCGGATCCTTCAGTTCAACTTGTAGTTTGTGGTCATCGATCGTCTTGATACCGACGTCTTCTAGTTTCCCTTTACCTGTATTATACGCTTCTGCTCCTTTAATGAAATAGAACGTTGAAGGACTGTATGCTGCTGTCTTCGGATTCAGGACACGTTCCCATGCATATTCAAAATCTTTCGCTGTCAGTTCTTTACCGTCTGACCATTTCAGGTTGTCTTTAATCGTGAATGTATAGGTCTTGCCATCTTCAGAGACATCTGCTTTTTCAGCTAAGTCAAGCTGAGGCTCACCGTTTTTACCTTTACGATATAAACCGCTGTAAATGCTGTCGATGACCCACCAAGATGTTGTATCAGACGCGAAGGCCGGGTCCAGTGTATAAGGTTCTCCACCCAGGTTAAGTTTTAGCGTCTGTTCTACTTTTTTCTCGCTTGAGCCTGATTTTTTATCCGTTTTTGAATCTGCGTTGCCACAACCTGCTAATAAAATAGCTGCTGCCGCTAAACCAATACCTATTTTTTTCATTTGTTCATTCTCCTTTAATGTACAGCCACTAGATGGCTGTCTGATATTTGCTGATATGATTTGACCGCTCCGTAGTCCGGTCGGTCTTCTGACACTTCGCTTATACAGCGGTCTTTTGGATGCTGTACTGGACTTGAGTTCATCAATCGCTTCGTATAAGGATGACTAGGATTGCTGAAGAGCTCTTCACTTTCTGCGATTTCCAGAATCGAACCGTTATACATGACAATGATCCGGTCACTGATATAGCGGACTACATTGAGATCATGACCGATAAACAGATAAGTCAATTCTTTCTCTCGTTGTAATTTGCGAATCAAATTAAGGACCTGCGCCTGTACCGAAACATCGAGTGCGGAAATAGGTTCGTCTGCCACTAGAAACTCAGGCTCAACCGCCAGTGCTCTCGCTATTCCAACACGCTGCTTCTGGCCGCCTGACAGTTCAGAGGGATAGCGGTCCTTGAACTGACTGGATAATCCTACTTCATTCAGTCGTTCCCGGACAAAGGCATCCTTATCGCCCACTTGAATACCGAATCCTCTAACTCCTTCTAATATAATGTCATGTACTTTCATCCGAGGATTAAGAGATGAATCCGGATCCTGAAAAATCATCTGAACCTGACGCCTGAAGTTCTTCAGTTCTTTCTTGGACAGCGTATCAATTGACTGTCCTTTAAAATGAATACTGCCATGCTGATACGGCTCTATTTTAGTTAGAATTTTCCCTAGCGTCGATTTCCCGCTGCCACTCTCACCGACGACACCTAATACTTCGCCTTCATTAATAGTGAACGATATATTGTGCAGAATCTGAACGGGTGACCCTGTTTTTTGCGGATAAAACTTATCCACCTGTTCAATCGTCATCAGGCTCATTAAGTTCTCACCTCCTCAAGCCAGCAGTCTACTTGATGGTCCTGCTTATGTGTCGTTGCTGGATAATGTGAGACACAGATATTCATGGCATACGGACAACGATCGACAAACGGACAACCTTGCGGGATTTCGTCTGCCATAGAAGGTCTCCCTTTAATAGAGTATAAAGGCTGACTTCTATCTGTATCCTCTTTAATCAGTGAAGCCAGTAACCCTGCTGTATAAGGATGTTTCGGATGGTTAAAGATAGCTTCCACAGACCCTTGTTCAACAATTTTGCCGCTATACATGACAGCCACCCGGTCTGCTATTTCAGCGACAACGCCTAAGTCATGAGTAATCAGCAGAATGGCACTGCCTTTCTCTTCTTTCAACTTCTGCAAAAGCGATAAAATCTGCTTCTGTGTCGTGACGTCTAACGCTGTAGTCGGCTCATCGGCAATGACCAGGTCAGGTGATAAAGCCAGCGCCATGGCAATGACGATACGCTGGCGCATGCCGCCGGACAGCTCATGCGGATACTGTTTAAGTCTCGCTTCCGGCAAAGTGATTTCCACACTTTTCAGCAGACGGATAGCTTCATCCCTTGCGGCTTTCCTGGAATATTTCTTTTTGATGATAAATATCTCCATCAGCTGTTTACCTATCGTAAGTGTAGGATTGAGTGAGGTCATTGGGTCCTGGAAAATCATGCCGAGTTGATGTCCTCTGATATTCAGCCAGTCTTTATTCTTTATCTTCTGCAGGTCCTGGTTGTTGAACTGAATCTGCTCTGCATTCAGGTTAAGATTCCCTGCCTGCATCCCTGCGATTGACTGTGTTGTGATACTTTTACCGCTGCCACTCTCACCGACAATAGCGAATACTTCTCCACGTTCAACGTTGAAAGACACCCCTTTAACGATAGGAATTGCTCTTTTTTTCGTGATGACTTGAAGATTTTTTACTGTGAGTAATTCTGTCATATATTCCTCCTAGTCTACTTCAACTTGAAGTGTGTCCTGTAAACCGTCACCTATCGCATTGAAAGAAAACATGGTCAGTGCAATCAGTAGAGATGGAAATAATAAGCGCCACCATTCACCACTTAAGATCACACCGAGCGCGTCATTCGCCATCGTCCCCCAGCTGGCAGCAGGTGCCTGCACACCAAGTCCGAGGAAGCTGAGAAAAGATTCAGCGAAGATAGCAGATGGAATGGTGAAGGTCAGGTTGACAATAATGACCGCCATAATATTCGGAATGATGTGCTTCAGCAGTATACTTGCATGACTCGTACCGAGAAGTTCAGCTGCCGTGACGAACTGCTGCTGCTTAACCTGCAGCACCTGTCCTCTTACAATTCGTGCCATGCTGACCCAGCCTGTCAGACTCAGTGCAATAATCATAGTGACTAGCCCCGGTTTCATCAGGACAAGTAACAGAATCACCACAAGCAGATAAGGCACACCGTATAAAATCTCAACAACCCTCATCAGAAAACCATCGATTCTATCTCCCCATTTGCCACGACCTGCTGCATAACCTGAAATCGCTCCGACGACGATGCCGACAACGATATCAATCAGTGCTGCAATAATCCCGATGGATAAAGAGATACGGGCCCCCAGCCAAATACGCGTGAAGATATCTCGTCCTAAGTCATCTGTACCAAACCAGTATTTACTGTCAGGTGCGAGATTCGCTTCAATCAGAGACTGTTTGCTTCCTTCATAACCCGAGATCATCGGCCCTATAATAGCCATTACTAAAATACAAAATAGTACAAATATACCTAAAATAGCCATCTTGTGATTAAAAAAAGAAAGAAGTAGCTGTTTCCGGGTAGAAGCGCGCTTTAAAATAACGTCCTGTCCATCATCTCTTGGTGTTAGTTTCTCGAACGAAGTATCTGTGTAACTATTCAAATCTCTCACCACTCCTTAAAGAAATTCTTGGGTCAATCAGACGGTAACAGATATCAACGAGCAGCAACGTCAATAATAATATAAAACTGTAGAAAATCGTCGTTCCCATGATGACTGGATAGTCCCGGTTGAAAATACTCTCCACAAAATATTTGCCGATACCTGGAATGGAGAAGACCTTTTCGATGACAAACGTGCCGGTCACGACTGAAGCAAATAACGGACCGAGAAATGTAATAACAGGCAGTAATGTATTACGCAGTACATGCTGCGTGAGTATGTAAGTCATCGGTAAACCTTTTGCTTTCGCCGTGCGAATATAGTTGGAGTTCAGCACTTCAATCATATTACTCCGAACATAACGGGTGATAATCGCAAGCGGACCTACAGCAAGCGCGATACTCGGTAAGATTGAGTGCCACCATGTATCAAAGTTGGCAATAGGAAGAAGCTGCCATTCTACGCCGAAATACTTAATCAGAAGTGGTGCGAGAATAAAACTTGGAACCGAGATACCAATAATCGCAATGAATAATGCAAGAAAATCCAGAAAGCGATGCTTATAAATCGCTGCGATAGTCCCCAGAATAATGCCGCCAACTAATGCAATGACAATAGACTGAATACCGAGCAGCGCAGATGCACCTATGCCTTCGCCAATGATTGTATTAACATCTCGGCTCTCCGACTGAATAGACGGCCCGAGATCAAACATGGAGATATTCTTGAGATAAATAAAATACTGATTCAGAACCGGCTGATCCAGATGAAACTTCGCTTTCATATGATTCAGCTGTTCTTCTGATAATGCTTTAGAATCATTTGAGAACGGATCGCCAGGAATGGAATGCATGATGATAAATGTTACTGTGATAATCAGCCACATTGTGATAATGATACTGGCGATCTTACGAACAATGACCAACGATAAACCCTCCTTCTGCATTTAACTCCACAAAAAAATCCCATGGACAAGAACAAGTCCACAGGAATATATACCGAGTCTTGTCTCATCTTTACAACTTTCGTTGCAGGAATTGGCACAGTGTTCAAAAAGAATCTGCTGCCGAGGTTTCGTAGGGCCTATCCCTCCACCTCTCTGGATAAGAGTTAAATTATTTATTTAATTTTTATAACTTCATGTTACAACAAAAAAATATGAAGTCAACATCAATTTTTAAAGTTTTGAATAGACGCAATAATCAGAAAAATATGTTTGGTAAAAATCTAAATAAAATTTTCTATTTCCATTAAGCTATTTTACAGTGATGAATAGCACAGCTCGTTACTTATTTACTTAAAGATCCGGCTAAATAAAACCATATCAAAATAAATATATTTTCTTTACATAAAATTCAAATAATAAGACATCATTTATATTATAATGGAGGTATCTTACAATAAAAGGGAAAATATAATGAGACTAAATAAACTTCTTATCGCATCTTTAGCTATAGGTACTTTGCAACTTCCGGCCATCACTACGTCTGCGTTCGCAGATGAAGGGGCTAAAACTGTGACAGGTGAGATTTTACCTGCTTCTGCCGATACGGATGGCGATGGCTGGGCGAATGTCGACTTTGATCCATCTGGTCTTCCGGCTGCAGACCTAGAGAAAGTAAACCAGCTGACAAATCAAAAAGACTCAGGTCAATTATCTCAAGTAGAATATAACGAGCAAGTGGCTGCTATCTTTAAGCAGACAGCTGAAAATCAGCAAAGTGCTCAGACGACCGTCACCCAGCTGCCTGATACCGGTGAAGCGAATCATTCAACTAGTATCGTTGTTACAGGCATCCTTTTACTGGCATTTGGCCTTAAACTGATAACAAGACGTGCATAATATTGAAGACCTTCTCAGCTCAAAGCCTGAGAAGGTCTTTGTTTAAGCGGCTGACAAATCTGTCATGAATCCTGTTACAGTGCAGCCAGCTGGCTCAGCCGGTAATCTAACATCTTAAAATCAATGATTCGGGCCTGCTGGTGGGATTCCCGGCCATCAGCAAATAAAATAACAACCGGCACCATAAATAAAGACAACTGCCCCGCCGCTTCCGGCATGTCGACGAGTGCGATGATATTGCAGCTCAATCGGTAACAGCTCATCTCAAAAATCTACCAGTTCTTAAGCTCATTTTCAAGACGTTCAGCATACGGAAAGTGTGTGAATAGACTTGAGATAATAACCTCATCATCGACCAAGATATAGGTCTCCGAACTATCAAGCGCTAGTAACTCAAATACAGCTTGCGGTTCAATATGACATAACCCATTCCTAAAATAAGGTTGTTCCGTTGTAAGATCATAAGAGTTTGAAGTTCCTCTTATTTCTTCCCAGGACAGTTCATTCGGGAAACCTGATAATACGCCCCATATCCATTGAACATGTGAATACTGCTGCAGCAGTGAAAACAACTCTTCACTATCCAGAAAGTAATCATGTGGTTCATTCAATGGAAAAGTCTCGTTATCAGCATTATTATGTTCCACACAGCTCACTTTCCATTTCAGAGCTTTTACGTAGGGTTCAATGTGTTTCAGAATTTCATAAGGAAAAGTCACATAGCCTTTTTCATTTAAAATAAATCCTTGCATGCTAGATACCTACCTTTCTAAATAAGTATTTTAAAAATCTTATAATCCTTATATTTCCCTGGATTATATTTCTAAATTCTCAACTTTAAATTAAATTATTATTGGTTTTCTTATTCGGCGAAAACGACCAGTACGTGACAACACGCGCGATATATTCAAGTGGTCCTTGTTTAAAATACTTGAAGTAAAGATTACTTACAGCCACTTGTAAGATAAAGAATAAAGTAGCAATGAGCAGTGATAATAAGAAATTGTCATCACCAAAACGCTGCATGCCATAGCCATAGTAGATAAAAGAATGAAACACAGACTGGGCAATATAATTAGTGAGTGATAGTCTGCCGATCGCTTCAAACAGCTTGAGTGCCTGCCATCTCTGATAGAGCACATAAAATAATGATATATATGAGAAACTCAGTAGATACACACTGATGATACCTAATGTTCCTAGAATATCATTATCCGGCCAGATCACCATGCATGCTTTAAACAGAATAAAAATCGGTGTCAGATAGATGAATTTTTTCTTTACGGACGTCAGACCGGTTTCAAAAAAGCGATTCTTCGCCAATATCATACCGATTAAAAAGAGCGGTATATTAAAAAGAATGGCAATTGGTGCTAACAGTAAGAACTCTTCATCGGTAAAAGCCATGAATGGATCTTCTTCCATAAAGAAATCGTTTCGTTCTTGTAGCGTTCCAGTTGAAAATACACTTTTCTCTGCTGCGAGATATTCACTTTGTTCTGCAGTTAATCCTCCAGTTGCAAAGCTTTGTTCAGCCGCAACCATAAAATCTGGATTAACCAATAAAATGCCGACAATTAAAGGTATGACTAGAGCAGCTACAATCATCAGTGACCGAACTTTAAACTTCAGCATCCATACCACTATAAACGTAATAGTGCCGTATAGATAAAGAATGTCCCCACTGAAAAGATAAGCAGAATGAAGCAATCCCATAATGAAAAGAATTAATCCTCGTCTAATGATTGCCCGCTTCACAGGACGCCCCTTCTTCTCCAGGCTCTCACTCATCTTCATTAAACCGAAACCAAATAATACAGCGAATATCGGCATAAAACTGCCTTCTATGAAGATCTTAACCCAATAAATCAAAAGCTTATTTACTGCATCAATCCCATAGAATTCTGGATAATTTGCACCATAATGGCCGAACTGGAACAAGAGCAAATTAGCAAATAATATTCCCATCAAACTAAAACCTCTTAAACTATCAACAACTGTCAGTCTTTTCATAAACCCTCTTTTCTTTGATACCTCATTAAAAATTTTCGTACAAATTTAAGAAACTCAGATTTCCTTATATTCAATGTACACAAGTGAAGAGAAATATAGAATAGAGAAGTTAGTAATTTAAGGAAACTTTAAGGTAAAGGCTGTATTGCTTAATAAGAAATCTAGTAATATATAGTTACTAGTAAGACTGAATATCTTAGTTTTTATAATCGTATTTGTATGTAATATCGACTTAAATGAAGATTTAATATCTGAATTTCATAAGGGCATTCAAAAGGACACACCATGACAAAACCATACAAAAAAGCACCTCTCGAATGGTTTCGAGAAGTGCTGTAAACGTATATTCAATAGAACACAAACTGTCTACGCCAGTTTGCGTACTAGACTTGTAAGCAAACAAGTTTGCAACAATTCCAGCATTAACGTTTTGAGAACTGTGGTGAACAACGAGCGCCTTTAAGACCTGGTTTTCTATGCATTTCATTGAAGATGAGAGATTGTCTAGCTTATTTTGACAAATGAAATATAAAAATATATTTTTTATCGTCCGGTTATCGTCCGGTTATTCAAATCCAGTTATATCAAGGTATTTCCATCTATCGTCCGGTTATCGTCCGGTCTTATCTAATCATTTTTAAGATAATATTTTGTACCTGGCTCTCTTCCTTTTGAAGTGATGATATCAGCTTTTTTCAATTCAGCAATCAACTCAGCTGTATAACTTTTTTG
>CAACWR010000077.1_pt1 | contig 8056 bp, 8 predicted proteins | sample 2275701 | NCBI WGS metagenome assembly CAACWR01 (sample SAMEA5312467, study PRJEB27640) | indoor metagenome | biome: indoor environment; feature: uncontrolled; material: polymer concrete tiles wood | place: Germany | collected 2014-07-07
AGATTATCGGCATTGCCGGTTGAATCTCTTCTTCATGCCTATCTAGTTTTGAGGGTATATTCCCCGTCTGTCTGGTGACGATGGCAGAGAGGTCACACCTGTTCCCATACCGAACACAGAAGTTAAGCTCTCTAGCGCCGATGGTAGTTGGACTGACGTCCCGTGAGAGTAGGACGTTGCCGGGCAGATTTTTATTTATCCACAGTAGCTCAGTGGTAGAGCTATCGGCTGTTAACCGATCGGTCGTAGGTTCGAGTCCTACCTGTGGAGCCATTTTTTTTTGGCCCCTTGGTCAAGCGGTTAAGACACCGCCCTTTCACGGCGGTAACACGGGTTCGAATCCCGTAGGGGTCATACGGAGGATTAGCTCAGCTGGGAGAGCATCTGCCTTACAAGCAGAGGGTCGGCGGTTCGATCCCGTCATCCTCCACCATTTAAATAACTTACATATCAAAAGCTGGAGGGGTAGCGAAGTGGCTAAACGCGGCGGACTGTAAATCCGCTCCTTCGGGTTCGGCAGTTCGAATCTGCCCCCCTCCACCATTATTGGGGTATAGCCAAGCGGTAAGGCAACGGACTTTGACTCCGTCACTCGTTGGTTCGAATCCAGCTACCCCAGCCATTAGAGCCATTAGCTCAGCTGGTAGAGCATTTGACTTTTAATCAAAGGGTCAGAGGTTCGAATCCTCTATGGCTCATAATGAAACCCTTGTCTTCGGACAAGGGTTTTTTGTTGTATTATTCTAGTGTGAATGGCTATTCGCTATATTCCATAAAAATACATTTTATTCACTCATGCATAAAATTATTGAATATTCCAATAGAGTGCTATAAAATATATCATGTTAGCGCTTTCTTAAACTATTGGAAATAGAGGGGTTATAGTCATGAATAAAACGATTGAAATCATTGGAGCACCATGTGCATTCGGGCAGCGTAAGCTTGGCGTGAACATGGGTCCGGATGCGATGCGCTATGCGGGTTTAGTAGAACGTATTGAAGCGATCGGTCACAATGTAGAAGATAAGGGCAACATCGACAGCCCGATGATAGATATGAAGAAATACCGTTCAGAGCAGGAGGGTGGACTCCGTAATCTTGAAGAGGTCAAAGTATTCTGTGAAACGCTTTGCGATGAAGTAGATCAAACCATCCAGTCCGATAAATTTCCGCTGGTCCTTGGCGGAGATCATTCTATCGCGATAGGTACGATATCCGGTGTGAAGCGCCACTACGATAATTTAGGAGTCATCTGGTACGATGCACATGGAGATTTGAATGTAGCTGATTCTTCTCCGTCAGGTAATATTCACGGGATGCCATTGCGGGCTTTGATTGGTGACGGGCATGAAGACCTGGTCAACATCGGTGGTTATCAGAATAAAGTCAAAGTGGAAAATATCGTCCTCATCGGCATGCGCGATTTGGATGAAGGTGAGAAGCAGTATATTAAAGAAGTGGGCATTAAAACGTACACAATGGCAGATATTGATAAGCTCGGAATGAAGGCGGTCATCGAAGAAACACTCGACTATTTAAAAGATACTGATGGTATTCACTTATCATTAGATGTCGATGCGCTCGATCCCGTTGAAACACCGGGGACGGGGACGACTGTACCAGGTGGTATCACTTACCGCGAAAGCCATCTGGCAATGGAAATACTGCATGGTTCAGATGCCATCACATCTATGGAATTAGTAGAAGTCAATCCACTCATTGATATCAACAACAAAACAGCTGATCAGGCAGTACGCCTGTTAGGTTCGTTCTTCGGCGAAACATTATTATAAGTAAGTCATCAGGCGGATTTCCGCCTGATTTTTTTTGTATTAAAAAACCCAGCTCATTATTCTGAGCTGGGAATTACAGTTACAAGGTAATGGTGATCACTTGATTTTTTGGAGGATTTCTTCAGGAATTTCTTCAAATCCTTCTTAAATTCGGGCAGATCTTCCTGATTCAGCTGCAATTTAAAGGAGAGTGCTTCTTTCTTTGATTCTTCTTCTCGGAACTTAAGTAAGTCAGGGCTCGGAAACAGTTTCTTCGCTGTTGGCGAATAGAACTTCTGGATGATGCTGTGTTTCTGTTCTGTCTTGACCATTTCAATAATGCCGTATTTCTCCAGCTCTCTCAGATGGTAATGAATTTTGGCACGCGGAATTTTTAGTTCATCTGCCAGCTGCTGCCCCGTTTTTTCGCCTTCAGACAGGAGTTCGAGCAGTTTAATTCGAAACGGATCACTGACGCATTTAAGTTGAGCCAGATTATCGATGACCAGGATATCTAACATTGAGCGTCTCCTTTAAATAATTGATACTTCAATTATTACTATTTTTTGGGACTGTGTCAACGGATTACACTAATTGAATGATTTTATCACTAAAAAAAAGATTAAATCTATTCTATTTAATCTATTTTTAACATTAATTTAAATCAACTGTGGTTACATTTCAATGTTAACAAAGTATAATATAATAAAATCTAATGGAGGTCTTGATATGTTAGGACAACGTGTCAAAGAATTAAGAAATGCGGCTAACTTAACACAGCAGCAGTTAGCTGAAGGAATTATATCAAGAACTTACTTAAGTTTAATCGAAAAAAACTCTGTTCACCCGTCGACGAATGTACTGAAGAAGCTGAGCGTCAGACTGAATTGTACGCTGGATGATTTCACAACAGCATCTGCTGACAGCAATTTGAGCCTGTTCGATATTAAGAAGGATATCAAAGTCGCAGAAAATCACGTGATGCTGCATGAATTCAACAAGCTTGAAGACTTTCTGATGAAGAATTACGAAACGCTCGATACTATTACAGAATATGAGCGCGGGACGATTCATTGGATCAAAGCAAGTTATTACTTTCATCAGCAGGATTATGATAAATCGCGTGAAGAACTGGCAAAGACGATTGATATTGTGAAAAAACAGAAGGACGTCACGATTTATCTTCGAGCGCTTGTACTGCTCGGTCATGTTGAATGCCAGACAGGTGATACGATGGCAGCTATCCATCAGCTGACGATTGCCAACAACATTACGATATTCGAGAATATCACCAATACGTTACGCGTCACTATTCTTGCAAGACTCGGCGAATATTACAGAATGATCGGTGAGAATTATGTCGCCATCAATTTATGCGAAGATGCCTTGAATTTAAGCAGGAAGCTCAATACGTTCCATTTCGGCTATGAGATTGAGAATACATTAGGGAAAGCTCATCACATCTTGAAACAATATGATGAAGCGGAAATACATGTGCGCCGTGCCATCACCTATTCAGAACTGAAAGGGCCGAGCATTGAACTCGTCGGCGTGAAGACGAACTTTGCCATACTATTAATGGAAGTCGGTCGCATTGGTGAAGCGTATGACAACATCAAAGATGCCTATGATATGGTCGAAGCCCACGGATTTGACGTACCATTTGTGATGAATGTGAAACTACGCTACGGCCAAATATTAAGTAAATTTGGCAAGAAGGAAGAAGCCAAAAAGATTGTCAAACAGTTGATAGCGACAGATACATCTGGATTTGCCAATGAGATATTAGGTGATATTGCTTGTCATGAAGGTAACCTGCAGGGCGCACTGACGTATTATACGGAAGCGCTGAAGGGTGATGATTATTCAATATATATCGTTCAGCTCTATCCCAAAATAGCAGAAATCTACAAGCAGCTCGGTCAGATTGACAAAGCTCTTGAATATTACGAAAAAAGTGTTACGGAATACAAGAGTCTTGTTAATGACATGTTATAATATATTTAGCTGAAGTATGGAGGAGATGTAATGCAGTTTTTTGATAACTTAAATACACTCAAAGTTATCACCGGCATTCTGGACCTGCTGATTGTATGGTACGTTCTTTACTTGGTCATTAATGCCATCAAAGGAACGAAAGCAATACAACTGCTCAAAGGAATATTCTTTATTGTGATTGGTAGATTAGTCAGTGACTTACTCGATTTGACGACAACGACGAGATTATTCGATTTTGTACTGGAATGGGGTTTCTTAGCAGTCATTGTAATTTTCCAGCCTGAATTAAGAAGAGCACTGGAACAGCTGGGACGAGGTAGTCTGTTCAAACGGAATGCTTCGAACTTAAAGGTAGATAAGAAGAAATTGACAGACGATATGGTCAAATCAGTTCAGTATATGGCAAAACGTCGTATAGGTGCACTGATTGTCATCGAAAAAGAAACAGGTCTTCAAGATTATATTGAAACGGGTATACCGATTTATGCCAACATTTCATCAGAATTACTGATTAATATTTTTATACCGAATACACCGCTGCATGACGGCGCTTTGATCATTCAAGGTGACAAAATAGCTGCTGCAGCGAGTTATCTGCCACTCTCTGACTCCAGCAAGATTCAGAAGAGTCTCGGCACACGCCATAGAGCGGCGATTGGTCTGTCTGAAGTATCAGATGCATTCACGGTCGTTGTGTCAGAGGAGACAGGTGCTATTTCAGTGACTTACAATGGTCGATTACGTAAAGATGTGTCGCTGGAAGTTTTTGAAGCATTATTGACAGAGCACTGGTTCAGTGCACATCTTGATAAGAAAGGTGTGGTGAACGATGCTGGAAACTAAGTGGGGATTACGGCTTGTTTCTTTAATTCTTGCGTTATTTTTATTTCTATCTGTCAATGACGTCTTCGGTAGTTTTTTTTCGCAGGAACAGTTCAATGAATCAGAGGAAATTGTGATCGAAGATGTCCCGGTTGAAACCATATACGATAAGGACAACCTCTACCTAGCGGGTGCACCGAAGACCATTAACGTCAGAATATCAGGACCGAATGCCATCGTCAAAAAGACGGAGAGTATGATGGACTTCACCGTGAAGCTGGATATGCGTAACGATACGGTCGGAGATCATAAAAAGCGCTTTGTTGTAGACGGTCTATCTGATAAACTGACTTATGAATTGATGCCGAAGTCAGCGAACGTCACGTTGACCGAGAAGACGAGTGTGACAGAACAAGTAGAAGCGGAAATCAGTGACAGCCGTATCGCGACAGGCTATGAACTGATTGGCCAGGAAGTCGATCCGTCGCAGGTAACCATTACAGGCGGAGAGGACGAAGTCAGCAAGATTGCTTACGTCAAAGCGACGCTTGATAATAAGACTAAGCTGTCAGAGTCAACGACAGAAGAAGCGGAAGTCGGCGTGTTTGATGCTCAGCTGAATAAGCTCGATGTGACTGTCAAACCAGCAAAAGTCAAAATCAACATTAAAATCGCACCGTCTGCCAAGTCAGTATCCGTTACACCGAAAACAATAGGAAAACTATCGTCAGACTTGAAGCTCAATGATATTACATTATCTGACGATCAAGTGGAACTGTTCGGCAAACGGTCAGTTCTTGACGGTATTGGTAATATGGAAGTAGAAGTGAATCTAGATGATATTACAAAAGACACAGAAATTAAGCAGAAGATTCCTCTTCCGGAAGATGTCACTAAGGCATCACCAGAAGAAGTAACCGTGACAATTGATGTAAGCAAAAAATAATTGGAGTTTAAAAGGAGTTTATAAAAATGGGTAAATATTTTGGAACAGACGGTGTCAGAGGTGTCGCAAACAGCGAGTTAACCCCAGAATTTGCATTCAAGTTAGGACGTTTCGGCGGCTATGTCCTGGCGCATAATGGTCATGACAAACCTACTGTCCTTGTAGGACGAGACACACGTGTATCTGGAATCATGCTTGAATCAGCACTCGTTGCTGGATTGTTATCAACAGGTGCAGAAGTCATGAGACTCGGTGTTATATCAACACCCGGCGTTTCTTATTTGACAAGAGAACTAGAAGCTCAAGCAGGCGTTATGATCTCTGCAAGCCATAATCCAGTACAGGATAACGGTATCAAATTCTTTGGAGCAGATGGATTCAAGTTAAGCGATGATCAGGAGGCAGAGATTGAACAACTGCTGGATGCTGAAGATACGCTTCCAAGGCCTATTGGAGCGGATATCGGCCGTACTTCAGATTTCTTTGAAGGTGGTAACCGCTATTTAAGCTTCTTGAAATCAACGATTGATGGAGATTTAGAAGGATTGAAGATTGCCCTGGACGGCGCCCATGGTTCAACGTATTCTCTTGCCCCTTATTTATTTGGTGATTTAGAAGCGGATACGGTGACTATCGGCTGTAATCCTGACGGTAACAATATTAACGACGGAGTAGGTTCAACACATCCGGACGCTCTGGCAGAACTCGTTGTGGAATCAGGCAGTGACTTCGGACTGGCATTCGACGGTGACGGTGACCGTCTCATTGCAGTAGACGAAAAAGGGCAGATTGTCGATGGCGACCAGATCATGTTCATCTTGGCACAGGCGATGAAAGCACGTGGTGAACTGAAAGATGATATGGTTGTGTCAACAGTGATGAGTAATCTCGGATTCTATAAAGCACTGGAAGAGCACGGCATCAAAAGTGACAAGACGAAAGTTGGCGACCGCTATGTCGTAGAAGAAATGCGCCGCGGTCAGTATAATCTCGGTGGTGAGCAGTCCGGACATATCGTGATGATGGATTATAACACAACGGGCGACGGCTTATTGACGGGTGTACATTTAGCAGCCATCATTAAAGCATCCGGTAAAACATTAAGTGAGCTTGCAGCACAGATGACGAAATATCCGCAGCGACTAGTCAATATTCGAGTGACTGATAAACATGCAGTCGAACAAAATGAAGATGTCGCTCAAGCGATTCAAGCAGTCGAAACAGAAATGAACGGTGAAGGCCGCGTCCTTGTGAGACCATCAGGAACAGAACCTTTAGTTCGTGTCATGGTTGAAGCTAAAACTGAACAAGATGCAGAACGTTTCGTTAACAGTATTTCAAATGTAGTGAGAGAAAAAATGGGATTATAATGATAGAATGCCCCGCGTGCATGCGGGGCATTTTTTATGTTGAAAGAATATCAGCCGAATTAGCAGGGCAGGAGAACACCAATACCACACAATCAAAAAAAGTGGCCATCTCATTCATTAGAGGCCACTTAATCATTAATTATTCTCTTTATCAAAAATTAACGCATTGTATTTATGTTCAATTTCTTTTGCCAGATCGCCTTCAACTTTTGCGTATTGTTTCAAAAACTCAGATACGCCTTGTTCTTTGATGAAGTTATTTTTTTCTACTGCTTCTGGATCCTGCTCATCAGAATAGCGCAGTAAGTAAGCTGCCATATCAACTAATGCGTCGTGTTTTCTGCTTTCTTTTGCAAGATAAGCAAGTGGTTTCACTACGCGGTCTTCAGGACTGATTTTACGCAGCGGTGAACGGCCAACGCGGTTTAATGCATCAGATAAATATGGATTTTTGAAGCGGCCGATGATCTTTTCAACATATGCTGCCTGTTCTTCAGCAGTGAAGTCATAGACAGTCGTTAAGTAGTCACTTGTTTCAGCAAGCACTGCTTTCAACTGCTGGACAAGCTCTTCATCTTTCATCGCTTCATCTACTGTTGTATAGCCTTTGTAAGTGCCGAAGTAAGCGATGAACGCGTGTCCAGTATTGACCGTCAGTAGTTTACGCTCAATGTATGGATGTAAATCTGACACATATTTCACGCCGTCAAGCTGATCGCCTGCCCAGGCATCTTCTTCAATGACCCATTCAAAGAACGGCTCCACCATGACGTCCAGTGGATTATCCTGCTTCTGAATAGGGACAATGCGGTCTACGGCTGAATTCGGGAAATGGATATGCTCACCAAGTTCTCCTGAGATAGCCGTGACTGCTGTTTTCAGCTGATCTGTCGCCATAATCGCATTCTCACAGGCAACGATGTTCAGCGGTTTGTCAGCTGTACGCTCTGTCAGTGATCCTGCGATGCTTTTAGCGATGATCGGCAGAATGTTGACGCCGACTGCTGTCGTGATTAAGTCTGCGTCTTGAATCGCAGCATTCAGCTTGTCTGTATCTGTCATACTGTTGATACCTTTGACACCTGATACGTGCTGACGAGACTTCGCTTCTTCAGCGATGATAACGTCATATTCCTGTTCTTTGTTGA
>CAACWR010000038.1_pt1 | contig 7630 bp, 9 predicted proteins | sample 2275701 | NCBI WGS metagenome assembly CAACWR01 (sample SAMEA5312467, study PRJEB27640) | indoor metagenome | biome: indoor environment; feature: uncontrolled; material: polymer concrete tiles wood | place: Germany | collected 2014-07-07
AATAATACTAAGTTGGAAATATCGTCAGGATGCCCCCAGCGTTTGTCATTGAATTGATTCGAAATCTGATGATAGACTTCACTGTTCTGATCGATATAGCCTGTATCTGTCGGCCCTGGATTAACAACATTCACTCTTATATTCTGTTCAGCCAGTGCATATGCGCTTTGCATGCCTAGGTTTGTGACAGCTGCTTTTGATACCGCATAAGGAATCTCAGAAGTCATCGGTCCTAGGTGTTGACCTGACGTGAACAAAGTAATGCATCCCTTTTCTGCTTGTAATTGTGCCTTGAAGTGTTTAATCAGCAGCATAGCAGCTGTTACATTCACTGCCAGATGCTTATTGATCTCTTCTGCATTCCAGTCGTCAAGCGCACATTGCGTACTATAAGCATGACAAATGATCATGTGTGATATTTCGTATGGTGCTAATTCATTAATGAGCGATTGTACGTTGTCCGCTATCGATAAATCACAATCTTTCAAGCGGACAAACTGATCCTGGTATAAATCTCCAGCATCATCATAACCCATCTTCTGGTCATAGTCAGTTGAGCCATGGGCATAAACTTTGTAGCCTTCCTTTAAGAAACGATGGACTAAATTCGCACCGATTCCACCTTTTCGACTGACACCCGTAATCAATATATTCTTCATACAGACCTCCTTATATCAACATCAACCTTTAATCACCTGCAAAAACTCATCTCCCCAATTACAAATCGAAAAAACTACTCCATCAAGTTTCAACCCTATTTCTGTCAATTTGTAATCTACCTTAGGAGGCACTACTGGGTACACTGTTCTTTCAATGATTTTGTCTTGTTCCAGCTCGCGGAGTTGTCTGATTAACATACGCTGATTGATATCAGGAAGTTTATTTTGTAACTCACTTAATCTTAATCTGTCCTCATGCAAAAGATGATAGATAATTGCAATTTTCCATCTACCTCCAATGACAGATAACGCCAAATCTTTCGATGTATAAAATTCTTTATTATTATATTCAATGAACATATTCATTCCTCCTTTCTATGGTGACGAAAATGTCAGTATTGTCATTTGTAATCTATAGTATCATAATAGAGTTATAAAAGATAGATAGGAGAAATTATTATGAAATTACAATTAGCAATCGATTTATTAGATCAAATAGAGGCAGCAAAGCTAGCTCAAGAAGTAGAAGAATATATTGATATCGTAGAAATTGGAACACCTATCGTTATAAACGAAGGGCTATCTGCCGTTGAACATATGAGTAAGTCAGTTAATAACACACAAGTATTAGCAGACTTAAAAATTATGGATGCTGCTGGATATGAAGTAAGCCAAGCTATAAAGTTTGGTGCTGATATCGTAACAATCTTAGGAGTGGCTGAAGATGCTTCAATCAAAAGCGCTATTGAAGAAGCACATAAACACGGTAAAGAACTATTAGTTGATATGATTGCTGTTCAAAATTTAGAACAGCGTGCAGCTGAATTAGACAAAATGGGTGCTGATTATATCGCAGTTCACACTGGGTATGATTTACAAGCTGAAGGTGTATCACCTTTAGAAAGTTTACGTACTGTGAAATCAGTGATTTCAAATTCTAAAGTAGCTGTAGCTGGAGGTATTAAACCTGATACAATCGAAACAGTAGCAGCCGAAAAACCTGACCTAATTATCGTAGGTGGCGGTATCGCGAATGCTGATGACCCAAAAGCTGCTGCTAAAAAATGTCGTGAAATCGTTGATGCACATGCATAATCACTTTGAATTAATTTTAAATGAAATAAAGCAGACATTATCACATGTTGATGTAGCAGAATCAGAGAAATTTACAAAAGATCTTATGGATGCATCGTCAATATTTGTAGCTGGTAAAGGTCGTTCTGGTCTTGTCATTCAGAGCTTTGCTATGAGATTAAATCAATTAGGCAAAAAGGCTTATGTCGTGGGTGAAACAACTACACCATCAATCCAGAAAAATGATGTATTCGTTATAGCATCAGGTTCAGGATCTACAGCTCATTTAAAATTGCTCGCACAAACAGCGAAAGATAATGAAGCATATGTATTATTATTATCAACAAAAGACGAATCACCAATTGCTGATATTGCAGACTTAACCATCGTATTACCTGCTGGTACAAAATACGATGCAGAAGGTTCAAAACAACCTTTAGGCAGTCTCTTTGAGCAAAGCAGTCAAATCTATTTAGACAGTGTCGTGTTAACGATTCAAGAAGCAATAAATGTTGATGAAGAAACAATGCAGAATAATCATGCAAATTTAGAGTAATAATAATTTGAAATAATAATAAAACACCTCTCTATAATTATAGAGAGGTGTTTTATTATTAAGAAAAAATCACATCTGAATCGTCTATACTTAACTGGACAACTCCCCTGAGGGGATGTAATGTTGAATTAAGAAAGTAGGCGATTTATTTATGGATAGAACAAGAAGAACATTTACGTCAGAATTTAAACTTCAAATGGTACATTTATTTGATTATTTCGTTTGTCAAAATAAGCTAGACAATTTCTCATCTTCGATGAAACTCATAAATACTTCCAATGGTGTTTTATAGCCCAGCGATTTTCTGGGACGATGATTAATATTATGAGCAACACTAATGATATGATCATCAGTGACTGAATTGAAGTCTAATTCTTTATCTAATCCACCGCGTCTAAGTATCCCGTTAGAATGTTCATTCAATCCACGTTGCGACGGAGTGCCGGGGTCAGCAAAGAATATTGAGATATCATGTCGGTTACAGATTGTTTTCCAGTTGGAGAACTCCTTACCACAATCAAAAGTAATCGATTTAAATATATGAGAAGGTAAAGCTGAAAACATAGAGTGAAAATTAAAGGGTGAAAGATCGGCATATGAACTAAGAAAAGTAGGATTTCTGGCAAATACACTCGCTCAGAATTCTATCAATGAGACCAGCAAATTTGCGTCCAGAGTATATGCCCAGGCTATAGCTGCAGGACACATGCGCGGGCATTCTATAGTTTCTGCTGACTATGCCATCAAAGTACTGAATGTGATGCATAATAACCAAATAGAACCAGTAATTGCAGAGAGACAGGTTCAAATTGAGTTAGCAGAACGATTGTTAGACAATCAGTTGACACAGTAATCCATCTGCCTGATATCATACTATTCATACTAAAGATAAAAAGCCGTAAATAGTACTTTTATAGTAAAGAGGGGGTGATACTCATTATGAAAAAACTCTATAGTATAGCTCTTTTGTTGTGTGTCTTTCTTTTAATCATTTTTATCTATAATCAGCTGCAGAACGAAAATAATATGAACTCTTTCAAATCAAGTGACGGTGTGGAAGGAGAGTACCGCATCTATCCAGTTGATGAGCCTGCAGGGACATTGCTATGGCTTCACGGAGACGGGGCTTACGAATATAATCACCCGCACTCTAAAGAATATTTAGCAGGACCAAAAGGAATTAAGCATGCTGCAAAGGACAAAAGATTGACTCTCGTCGTTCCTAAAACACCGAATGATGATACTTGGTGGAAACAAGGTGAACAGAACGCAGCCTATTTAGTAGAGCTCATTTCATCGTTACCTGATCATGAAACCTTGTGGATTGGAGGGTTTTCCGGTGGGTCTGAACTAACGACTTACTGGTTGCTTGAAGATCTAAAGAAAGCAGGAGTCAAACAAGGAGGAGCCGTATTGTTTGGTGGGGGTGGATCTCCTGAAGTTGAAGGGATTACTAGTGATAGAGAGAAGCGGGATATCATTGAACAACCATTTCCGTTGACATGGATAGTCGGAGCGACTGATGATGGTCTTGAAGCCAATTCAGATGGATTCAATGCATTGAAGGCTAGTCGAGAAGGTGAAGCTTTTTATCGCAGTCAGAACTGGGATACGAATAGACAAGTTATCACAGGATACGGACATCTATTATCCAAAGACGGTGAAGGGTTGTATGGTCATTATTTAAGTGAAATGATTGATGTAGGCAGTCAGGTGAAGTAATTAAACCACAGGTGCACTTTTTGTCATCAGTGCGCCTGTGTTTCATGTGAAATCATTATAATTCTCTAATGAACAATTAACCAAGCATTGTTGGTCGCTTAAAATGCTGTTGAAACATAGAATAGTAATATAACTAAAAAAATGAAAGGACGCATATTAATCAAGACAGTCATCACTGATGTATCGATGATGAGGAATACAAGATAATCAACGGTAATGATACAGTTACCGTACGGATTGATTAGACTCACAAAATTAAATCATATGAAGTAAGGAGAATGATATGTTTCTAGCGCTTAAAGAAATGTTATATAACAAACTACGTTTTGGAATGATTATCGGTATTATCGTTTTAGTATCATACTTGCTGTTTCTGATTTCAGGTTTATCGAACGGTTTGATGAACATGAATAGAGAAGCAATCAATAAATGGGAAGTTGATGCCTTTGTGCTCGCAGAAGAAGCCAATCAGAATATTGGTCAGTCTATTATGGACAAAGATGTACTGGATGATACATTTGATGACAAAGCAAGCATCAAGAGTCTGCCCGTCATCCTGACAAAAGATGACCTTAAGCAGAACGCGATTCTCTTCGGTATTAACAAAGATGAATTCCTGAATCCGAATGTCACAGAAGGTAAGACATTCAAAGAAGACTTTGAAGTCGTAGCGGATGATACATTGAAGGAAAAAGGATTCAAAGTCGGCGATGTTCTCGATCTGGCTGGAACTGATGAAGAATTGACGATTACTGGTTTTACAGATGAATCTAAATACAATGCAGCACCTATCCTCTATGGAAATGAAAAAACAGCAGACGTTCTTTCTGTCAATCGTCTGAATGATAAAGCAAGTGCTTTTGTAGTAAGAGATAAGGATTTCAAAGATAAAGATATTGATAATGATCTTGAAATCATCCCGACTCAGACATTCATCGAAAATCTTCCAGGTTATACAGAGCAGAAACTGACACTTGATTTCATGAGTTATTTCTTGTTCGCAATCTCAGCATTTATCATTGCGATTTTCCTCTATATTATTACGATTCAGAAGATGCCGATCTACGGCTTACTGAAAGCGCAGGGGATCAGTAATGGGTTCCTTGCCCGCTCTCTCGTGATACAGACATTGATTCTATCAGTCGTCGCTGTAGCAATTGCAGTACTGCTGACTATTGTAACAGCATATGCACTGCCGGCCGCTGTACCGATTGCCTTTGATATTAAAGCTATTGTTATATTTGCAGTGACGATTATCCTTACTGCAATCGTCGGAGGATTATTCTCAATTCAGTCAATCAGAAAATCAGATCCATTAAAATCAATTAGTTAGGAGAATGATGGATGGTATTAGAACTTAAAAATGTAAGTAAAGGGTTTGGTAAAGGCCAGACTTATGTAGAAGCAATGAAAACAACGACATTCAGTATTGAAAAAGGCGAGATGGTAGCCATCATCGGACCTTCTGGTTCAGGGAAGAGTACATTCCTGACAGTAGCAGGACTGCTGCAGACACCTTCACAAGGTGAAATCCGTATCAACAATCAGCAAGTCGGTGAGATGAGCGAAAAGAAACGCGCAAAAATCAGACTGAAAGAAATTGGCTTTATCCTTCAGGCATCTAACCTTGTACCGTTCCTGAAAGTGAAAGATCAGTTCAAACTGCTCGACAAAGTTAACAGCAGTCATTTGTCCAGTGAAGAACTCAATCAGGAGCTGGAGACATTAGGACTGACAAAAGTGATGAACCAGTTTCCTGGCGAACTGTCAGGTGGACAACGACAACGTGTTGCGATATTAAAAGCAATCTATACGAACCCATCTATCATTCTGGCTGATGAACCGACTGCCAGTCTTGACAGTGAAAAAGCGATTGAAGTCATTAAGCTCATTCAATCACAGGCGAAACATCGTAACAAAGCAGCAATTGTCGTGACACATGATACGAGATTGCTGGAGTATTTTGATAAAGTGTATGAAATGAATGACGGTTACCTGGAACAGAAACAATAGTTAAAAACACCTGAACTCTGTACTGCACCCTAAAAGTTAGACTTAAAATCTAACGTTTGGGGTGCTTTTATTTGGCTGAATATGATCTGGAATTCAAGCTGAAAGCAATAAATTCAGCGGTAATTGTTTGAAGTCATCTACTTTTATTATCAAGTATCTGCTCCTATCACTAATGCCATCTCCAACCCTAAATGTAACTTAGCCATATCATGATTAGCCAAGCTAAGTCCCTCCACCTCATAACCGCTATCCATAAGAACATCTCCGGACTGAAGGAAGTTATAGAGTTCTAACTGATAAAAATCACATAGTGCCTGCACACCTGCTAACTCCATTTCAACAGCAATACAGCCTTCCTGCTTTCTTTTGTTTACAAGTCCTGCTGTTTCTCTAATCATTGAATCAGTCGTCCAAACCTTACCTTGTATATGGGGAATGTTTAATGAACTGAAAAAAGCAGCTACTTTGTCGCTGTTGCGGATCGTAATGTAATCAGCAGCTTCAGCATAATAGTATGACGTACCTTCTCCGCGATAGCTTTCGGTTGGAATGATATATTTCCCTTTTGTTTGTTTTCCGTCAAGGCTTCCACACGAACCGAACATAATGAACTGAGTTGCCCCTGTAACCCAATGGGTTTCGTAACATTCCATAGATGCTACAGCAGAACCGATACCAGACAAATAAAAAGCAATATCAGTCCCTTTATAATTTAGTTTGTAGATGGTTGTAGTCCCATTACAGGCAGTCAAGGTGCCTATTTCACTACAGTCAAAAGTCAATAATAACTCATCATGAATTTTCTTTGAAAGGATAATGATGCACTTATCGAGAATGTGTTTTTTAGGGCCGTAGAAGTACTCTAGAGTAATTACTAGATCTGTATCTATGTCAAAACTATCAGTAATCATGTCAGTCTCCTTTCACAAAAAGTGTTTCCACGAATTTAACACAGTCATCTATCAATTCTCAAGAAGATTTTGAAAATAAGCTTATTCTATTATTCATAAAAGCGGCTATCAGGGAACTTTATTACTAAACTGTGGTATTCAGATAAAAAGATGAAAAACTTGAATTCTTTAATCGGCCGTTAACCTATTACGCAAACCATCTCGATGAAACATGGGATACAGAATGGTTTGAAGCGGGATAAAGTTAAGGGAATCATTATAATTAATGTGGTAATTCTTATATTGCTCATGACACCGACAACAATCGCTTTGATCAAGGAGACTACAGAACTCATACTGGAAAAGGAATTTATTGATAGTGCCTTTACCATCAGTCCTAGTCGACTTCATATTTATATCAGACATATCTTACCTAATATGACACTACAGTACCTCATCATTTTTTTGAGAGTATTGTTCCAAGTGCTGATGGTCATCTCTCATTTGGCATTCTTTAAACTATTTTTTGGAGGGACGGATGTATGTTACGGTCCAGCATGTATAATTATTGAGCAACCTGTTTTACCTGAGCTGAGTAGTTTGCTTGGTTATCACTTCCATGACTTAGCATCCGCCTGGTGGACTTTTTACGCGCCTCTGTCAGCCATTATCTATATGATGGTCCTTACACAATTGACAGTCAGAAGCCTCAATCG
>CAACWR010000018.1_pt1 | contig 5365 bp, 7 predicted proteins | sample 2275701 | NCBI WGS metagenome assembly CAACWR01 (sample SAMEA5312467, study PRJEB27640) | indoor metagenome | biome: indoor environment; feature: uncontrolled; material: polymer concrete tiles wood | place: Germany | collected 2014-07-07
TTGTGATACGCCTGCCCTAACCAGTGATATTGCTAAAAAAAAACGATATCAACAAAACGTTGATATCGTATTCTTATGCCACTGCTTAAATGTTCTTGCTTTATCATTATTCAAATATGAAGAATTGTAATTTCATCAATCATGAGCCTTACACTTTTATACTAGGTATAACATTTAACAGTGCATTTTTATTACTTTTATGCCAGTTATCTAACTCATTCTCTATATCTTGAAATATAGCTTTAAAAGCTTCCTGACTTGAATAATCAACAACAAATTCTTTTATAATATTATGGGTTTGTATATGGTTAAAATCTTTAAATACATTAGGCTTGCTGTTCATTATTGTTCTTGTTTCTTTATCTTCTACATCAATCAAAACGTGGAGTTTTGTGGGCAGTATAAATCCTTTTGATTCATAATCGCCTGCACCGATTTCATAATGAATTTTATATTTTCCCCAGCTGATATGGAAAAGCTGAAAATAAAAAGCTTTTGCCGTCACTTTTCTATATACATGAAAGCTAGTCTCTTCTCCTTCTATAGCTGGAAAAATCTTTTTTCCAACTTTATCTTTTCAATTTTGTCTGCTAAAATGTCTAACTGTTGTTCTCCATTCTTCACAATTTCAGTCAATTCTGCTGAATGCTTACTATTGAAGAGCGCCCATTCATTATTCAACTCCATCGCTTCCCCTCACTATAGGTGTTCCACTTTATATAGCTCACGCCAAAACTAATAATCAAAAAACTGCCATCCACTGTCTCTGGACAGATACGATGGCAGCGATAATATGACTTTATTTAGGAAGCTTGGAAGCAAGGACGTCAATATTTTCAATCACTGGTGGCTCTGCGAAAAGTTCAGGAGCTTTCTCCATCAATGCCGCAGCCACTTGACCAGAAAGGTGTGCTTGACGACCTGTGTCGTCCGGGAATGCGTCAAAGATGCCGAATGTCGTAGGTCCAAGTCGGATCGCAAACCATGCGATCGTTTCTGACTCCTCCTGAACCACAGGTAGGGCCCCACGTAGGAAGCTTTCAACTTCCGCTTCTTTTCCAGGTTTTGCTTCAAGTCGAACCAATAGCGCTACATTAACCATTTTTCTACCTCCTCCTCAAATTAGAAATTTCATCCATGATAAAGTCTATAGTATGCTAGGTGTTTGTGTATATTCTATTTCAATAATGCTAATGATTCACGATTAAAATCTTCTAAGTCGTCAGGTGTACGTGATGTTACGATACTACTATCTACAACAACTGATTCGTCTACTACTGTTGCACCTGCATTCTCTAAATCTTTACGTACAGATAAGTAACCCGTTAGCTTTTTACCTTTTAATAAATCTGTATCGATTAATAACTGTGGTCCGTGACAGATTGCAAATACAGGTTTTTCATTAGAAACAAATCCTTTTGTAAATTCACCGAATCGTCCTTGCTCATCACCACGTAACATATCTGGTGAGAATCCGCCTGGAATGAATAATGCATCGAAGTCATCAGGTTTAACGTCATCGATTGCTTTATCAATCGTTACTTCAGTATTCCCTTGTTTACCTTTTACTGTACTACCAGCTTCTTTACCAATAACAGTAATTTCATGTCCTTCTTTTTCAAAAGCCTCAGCCGGGCTCGTAAATTCTATATCTTCAAATAAATTATCTAATACTACTGCGATTTTCTTAGTCATAATATAAATTCCTCCTAATTCAATAGTGAGTTCGTAATCAATATGTGAGAACTATAATTCTATTTTATCTTTAATATATACACATTAAAAATATATTGCTCAATTATATCAAACTACTTAAACGTTTAATTTTATGAATAATTACTCCGGTTTAAATACGACTTTAATATTTCTCGTTTTTCATCAAATACTTTATAAGCCTCATCGGCTTTTTCTAAAGGAAAAGTATGTGTGATAATTTCAGTAGGATCAAATACTTCATCTTTTAAATCACTATCTGCCACAACAAAAGAAGAAAAAAAGATTTATCAGCTATGTGAATACCTATTAATTCACTATCTTTATTAAGGATAGGGGCCCATATTGCCCAAACGAAGTATCAGCTTAGTATATCTTCTTACTACATATACTTGCTTTTACTTTACCATCACTAAAAATATCTTACTTTTTTCACTACTAAATACACTCCTCTTATTTTTGAATGTAATTAGATAAATGTTTCCCAGTTACGCTATCTTGTATGCTAAGGACACCTTCTGGGTAACCACTGTATAATAATCTTCCTCCTTGTTGACCAGCAGCTGGTCCCATATCAATTAACCAGTCTGCTTCTGTCATCATTGACAAGTTATGCTCGATTAGAACGACGGTATTACCTTCATCCACTAATTGATTAAATAATTCTATCAGCACATGGATATCCCTTTCATGTAACCCTGTTGTTGGTTCATCAAAAATAAAGATGTGGTCAGTCACTTGATTGATTAAATACGCACTGAGCTTTACACGTTGAATTTCTCCACCTGAAAGTGTGTCCAATGATTGTCCAAGTGTCATATAGCCTAGACCAGTGGCAGCGAGGGATTTTAATATCTCCAGAATTTTATGATGTGTATTGAAGTAATTTATTCCTTCTTCCACCGTTAATTGTAAGACATCTGCAATAGAGTAACCATCTACTTTAGCATCCAGTACTTCCTGTCTATAACGTGTTCCATGACATACTTCACAAACTTGTGAAAAATCGGGCATAAACGCAAGTTCTGTTTTAAGAATTCCTTTTCCTTTACAGTTTGGACAAGCACCTTCAGAATTATAGCTGAACATACTTTTCTTTAGCCCTGTCTCCTTACTGAAAAATGCTCGTAATTCATCAAATGTATTGGTATAAGTTAATATATTTGAACGATTTGAAGCATTAATAGCTTTTTGATCGATGAATATAACGTTTTTAATCTGTTTAAACCCAGTTTTTATGAGAGTACTCTTACCAGAACCAGCAACCCCTGTAATAACAGAAATAGCATTTTTAGGGAGATACACTTCAACATTTTTGACGTTATTTTTTGTAACTGGACCGATATGAATCATTTCTTGAGATGACCTTGGAACTTTTAGTTGATGTTTTTCTTTGAGTTCTTGTCCAGTCGCAGTGTGGGAGTCGAGAAGTTGATCGTATGTTCCTTCAAATGTAATTCTACCCCCATTTTTACCGGCACCTGGTCCTACGTCAACAATGTGATCTGCAATCTTAATAATATCAGGATCGTGTTCAACCACAATAACTGTATTTCCTTTATCCCGAATAGACATAATTATGCGATTGATATTTTCAATATCTTCAGGATGCAGTCCAACACTCGGTTCATCGATAATGTATACGAGATCGGTCAGTGGGCTACTTAGATGACGAATAAGCTTAATACGCTGAGATTCACCACCTGATAATGTAGGTGTTTCTCGACCAAGTGTCAAATAACCAAGTCCAATATCAACTAGAGATTGAAGTTGCTGTTTAAGCGGCTTTACAATATATGCAGCTGTTTTATCAGTAAGGTGGTCTAAAAACAGGATATTTTCTACGATACTTTGATTTGTAAAATCAGCAATATCTGCACCGTTAATTTTGCAGCTTAAAATACGTTGATTTAAACGTTTTCCGTGACAGTTAGGACAAACCATTGTCGTTACAACACGCTCATATTCATCCGGCCACCTGCTCTTTTCATAGCCATCATTAATAATAAACAGTCGCCTGAATCGATAGACGACCCCTTCATATTTTGCAGTACGGGGCCATTCTTCAGGAGGATTGGTCAGTTTGGTCGGCTCTAAATAAAGTAATTGATGCATCTCTTCCTTCGAATAATCTTTCAGCTTCTTATCATTATCAAATAGACCCGAATGCGTATAGCTTTTACCACGCCAGTGATCTGGTCCGAATGTAGGAAAATTAATTCCATGTTCGTTTAAAGATTTGTCATAATCCAGCAATTCATCGATATCAATTTCCTCGACATATCCTAAGCCTTGGCATCTCTCACACATTCCTGCCGAATTATTGAATGAAAATTCATTTGAATATCCGACAAATGGTTGACCAATACGAGACCATAGTAGACGAACAGCAGAATAAATGTCGGAAATTGTACCTACTGTAGAGCGCGAGTTACCACCAAGTCTTTTCTGACTAATGACCATTGAAACAGGAAGATTTTGAATGGAATCTACATCAGGTTTCTCATAATGAGTCAATTGATTCTGTATATATGTAGAATAAGTTTCATTGAGTAGACGCTCAGATTCAGCTGCAATCGTACTAAATACTAATGAAGATTTTCCAGATCCTGATTTTCCTGTAAAAACGGTCAATTGATGCTTTGGAAGACTTAACGAAACATTTTTTAAATTATTTTGTCGTGCACCTTTGATGATGATATTTTTCATACCCAACTTCCTCTCCATAATTAAATATATTTATATTTTTTACCTTTCTAACGAGAAATAAGTTTATAAGTATCAATTTTAAAGTTCCAAATTTTTAGATGAATTTCCGATTATCGCAGATTGTAAAATTAAGCTAGACAACTAAAAAAGCCTTCTGTGCTAAACTCAATATGTATTTCCGACCAAAGAAAACATAAGGAGTTAGCACAAATGGCCTATACACATCTTACCACGGATGAACTTGCGTTCATAGAATTATATTACCACCAGAAAATTTCGGTCAGTGAGATCTGCCGGAGAATTAAGCGTTCAAGACAGACCGTCTATAATGTAATTAATGCACTCAAAGCAGGTATATCTGTACTGGAATTCTATCAGAACGATAAGAAAAGAAAATCTCTTTGCGGAAGACGTAGAATTGTCCTTCCTAAGCATCAGATCAGTTATATTCAAAAAAGGATAGCCGACGGCTGGACACCTGACACCATCATAGGCAGAAATGAAGAACCTATCAGCTGTCAAGATAGGTATACCTTTATTTCATGTCGCGTTTTTAAAACCTCATCACTTATGATAACTTTCAGTGTATCGGTTAATCCTGAGATTCCAAAATGCTCTATTAACCTCATTACTTGTGATACGATTGCCCCTTCATAATTCTATATGCTCTATACACCTGCTCCAGCAATATCACTTTCATCATCTGATGAGGAAAGGTCATTTTGCTGAAGGAGAGTTTATAGTTGGATCTTGCACTCACTGTTTCATGCAGGCCGTTTGATCCACCGATGATAAAGGTCAGATGGCTTTTGCCTGTATTCATTTTCTGTTCGATGTCTTTTGATAGTTGCACGGAGTCTAGTTGTTTTCCTAGTATCTCTAACGTATAGACGTAGCTGTCATCCTTAACCTTTGCCAAGATACGCTCCGCTTCTTTCTGCTT
>CAACWR010000019.1_pt1 | contig 5344 bp, 4 predicted proteins | sample 2275701 | NCBI WGS metagenome assembly CAACWR01 (sample SAMEA5312467, study PRJEB27640) | indoor metagenome | biome: indoor environment; feature: uncontrolled; material: polymer concrete tiles wood | place: Germany | collected 2014-07-07
CAACATATCAGCTGAGGACAGAACAGCGATGGAACGTATCATCAGTCAGGGTGGCGTGCAGACAGCCCAGGACAGAACGGCAGTAGAAAGAGTGCTGAGTCAGACATCAGGCAATCTCACAGCCCAGGACAGAACAGCGATGGAACGTCTGATTCAACAGCCGACGGCAGGAACAAACACGGCAGACAGAACAGCGATTAAGCGAGTGATCAGCCAGAACACAGGCAACATATCAGCTGAGGACAGAACAGCGATGGAACGTATCATTAGCAATCCGACACAAGCAACAACCCAAGACAGAACAGCGTTTGAACGAGTATTGACTCAGCATTCTGAAAATATGACAGCAAGTCAACGAACAGCATTTGAAAATGTTAATCAGATGATGGGGACACAACTCAATTCGACATCATCAGGTAATGTCACTCAATCAGTTAATCAAGTAACAGGTACTCAAATACCTTCATCTGGAGGAATGCCAGTGAATCGATCAATAAATGAAGTGCAGGGATCAACTATTTCAGGTAGCCATAACTCAGGGTTAAAAAGAGTGGATGAAGTATTTGGTAATAAGGTAAGTGATAGTAATAAACAGCCGGTTACAGTGAGAGTAAATGAAACAGCAAGTAGCACATTTGGTAATAACAACAGTGCAATGAATCTTACGGTGAATGAGACGAAAGGCTCAAGTATCGGAGGCAGTCAGAGTCCACTGAACAGAACGGTGAATGAGACGAAAGGCTCAAGTATTGGGACGGATCGAGTGACAGTGAACAGAACAGTGAATGAAGTAAAGGGAACAAGCGTTGAGTCTACAAAAAATCTAAAATCATTTGACGAACTGATGGGTAAAAAAGAATAGATGATATTGAGGCAAGGGTAAATCCCTTGTCCTTTTTCATTTAAGAGAAAGGACTAAATGAATGAGTAATAATACAGGATATACAATTCCTAAAGACATGAAGGCGGATATTTTAATTAAAGGTAGACTGACAATCAAAGATGTCGGAATTATATTTCTCTTCCTCGTCATTGGATTTATTGTCAGTGATTTTGTGAAAGCAGGTTTAATCTTAAAAGTCATTATAATAGTGGCACATTTACTGATCGGATTTATTGCGACAGCAAAGCCTAAAGGCAATCCTGATAAGCCTTTATACCTAGTCATGCTTTCTATGTACAAAATGGATAAGAGAGGCTATAGAAGTCTTGATATGAACAAATATAACAAGAAGGAGATCAAATAATGGCTGGTTTCGTTGAACCAAAGAAAATAGCTATAAAACGTGACAGAGTAGAAAGAAAAAAGAATAAAGATAAGTCAATCGATCTTACCATCCTGGAAGTTATTCCTTACAAACAGCTGACTGATGAAGGCTATCTTATGCTTGAAGACAATACGTATGCAGAGATTTATCAGTTTAACACATATGCCCTCAGCACGATTAATGAGGACGAAAACAGTGCCTTAATGATTAAACTGGCAAATTATTTCAGAATTAATATCGAAGATTTGAAGATTATCGCATTTAAATACCCTTCTGATACTGAACAGCAACAGCAGTTCTGGTTATACAAGTACGAAAAGGCGACTAACTACTTACAGAAGAACTATGCGGCCGAAAATATTAGAAGATTACAAGCCTCTGCGAAAACGCATAAAGAAATGGATTATTATTTGTTTGTTTATGCAGATACCAAAAAAAGCATGGCTGTCCTTAAAGAGAATGTTCGACAGACTAACAATGGTCTGCTGAAGAAGAAAGCACTAAGTCCACGAAAAAAAGAAAACGTTCTGTTTCAACTGAACAATATGAATACACAATATTTATAAAATATAAAGCGTAACGTATAATATGTAAATTATGCGTTACGCTTTATGCATAAAAGGAGATTATAATGTTTACAAAACTACTTAAAAAACTGTTCCCTTCAAAAAATAAAGAACAGTCGCTAAAAAAACTGAAAGTGGAAGATTATGTAGAAGACAACTACGATTTATCTTTTATATCACGAGTACAGCCCCAGGGAGGTATCTCCTTTCATGAGGGTTATGTCAAGAAAGGTGATGGATATGAAGCCTGTCTGACGGTTTATGCGTACCCTTCTAATGTCTATGATAACTGGTTAAGAAGTATCGTCAATAAAGATGGAGTAATAACCGTAATGGATGTCTCAACAGCTGATTTAGAGAATGTGAGAGCAAACATCAGACGTTCATTATCTGAACAGGCTGCAAGGATTCAGGATGAAAAAGCAGATGCAATGACAAAAAGTTCTGCATCAGATGTCTATCAAAATCTTTTAGGTATTTCACACATGCTTAATGATATGGGGGAGCAGATTAAGCACCTTGTGATCAGATTACATGTGGCACAGCCGACTCTAGATAAACTAGATGAACTTGTAAATCAAATCAGGCTTGATCTTGAAGCAAGAGGATTTAAGGCTCAGGTAATGAATTTTGAAAGTAAGGAGTCCTGGCAGAGTCTGATCATGAAGCACAGCCGACAACAGAAAGTACATGGCATCAACTATAAAACAGGACAGCAGATGCCTGCATCGACTTTAGGTGGGGGTTATCCCTTCGACCACACCTCCATTACTGATGAAGAAGGAGCATTTATTGGTACAACTGAGACAGGTGGGCCGGTCTACTTAGATATGTTCAAAGTAGACAGTCAGCGTAAATCATTCAACAGCATTGTCTTCGGGATGATGGGTTCTGGTAAATCAACATTTCTTAAAGTGCTTGAAGAAGAACAGTTTGCCCGTAATAACTTCATCAGAGGCTTTGACAAGGCAGGGGACTTCAGACAGGTCGTTAAGAGTCAGGGTGGAAAGATGGTCTCACTGGACGGTTCACAGGGCATGATTAATATGCTTGAAATCATGGCGACAGCGACCTATGACAAACTCGATAATCCTGATGCTGAAGACTACGATCTGATGATTAATGAGGAGGCATGCTACACCCAGCATCTTTCAAAATTAGAGATGCAGATGTCACTCATGAACAAAGATTTAACGCCTACAGATATCATGGTCGCATCAGAATATTTCAATGATTTCTACTGTCATGTTGGTTTATGGACAAAGGACAGAGAAAAACAAAAGAATATGGTTGTCACTGGGTTAAATCCCGAAGAATATCCGACACTCGGAGAGTTCAGAGAATTTGTGATGGGATTGCCTGCTAAAGCTGAGAATGAAATATCTCGTACTAAAATTATTACGACCCTCAACAATATGATCAATGTGTACGGCAATGTATTTGACGGCCATACTTCAATTCCAAACATGGATGAAGAACAGATTGTATTCTACAACATAGAACAGCTTGAGAAACTATCAGAGAATGTCTTCCAGTGTCAATTATTCGTGGCTTTATCACTTATCTGGTCACAGGCACTTAAAAACGGTAAGTATTATAAGAAATTGATTGAGGACGGCCAGATTGATTCCCGTGATGCAAGACGATTCATGGTTTTCATCGATGAATGTCAGAACATCGTCAACGTCAATAATCTGAAGACTGTCGAGTTCGTGGTCAATTTTATGAAGGAGATGAGAAAATATCTTGCAGGTGCTATCTTTGCAACGCAGTCACCTAAGCAGTTACTTCCAGAAAACTCACAGAATGATGCAACAACTCAGCTGAAACAGATTTTCTCACTGACGCAATATAAATATTTCTTCCAGATTGACCGTTCGGACATAAACTCAGTAAAGGATGTACTCGGAGAAACAATCAAGGCATCGGAATATGAAATCATTCCTGGACTCGGAAAAGGAGAAGCTATTGTCAATGTTCAGGGTGTCGGCAATACACTTTTCCATAACGATGTAAGTGATGAACAGCTTAAGCGTTTCGCAGGGGGACAATAAAAGAAAGGTATAAGAGATGATGAAAAAATTATTACTTCCAGGACTATTCACAGTTTTGTGCTTAACCACCTTCTTATTGATGCTGAACAGCCAATCAGATAAAAGCATAAGTGAAGATGACAGTCGTGACATAAAAATAAGAGCTGAAAAATTCGCAAAAATTATGTACTCAATGAAACATGATGAATCATACCATTCAAAGCAGGAAAGGGTAGAACACCTTATCACAGATGAGCTATCACAAAACTTGTTTGCGAAAAAGGATACCTACAATATCTATGATGACATTGCAGTAAAAGAAATGGATATTAAACAAACGGGAACTTCAGTCATCCTGAGAGTCGTTCAAAGTATTCCTGAACAGATCAGGACAACTGATAGTGATGCGAGAACATTAAATGCAGAGTTAAAATTTATAAAGAAGAATGACCAGTGGATGATTGAGGACTTTATTCCAGTAGAAGATAAATAACAGAAAAGATACAGATGATCTTACAAAGGGATTCTGTATCTTTTTTATTTCCAGACACCATAACGGAGGAAAAAAATGAAGGAACTTCTTAAACAAAAAGCGAAACAGTTCATGAGAAAGAAAATATGGATGTGGATTATTGGACTATTCACTGGAGCATCTTTAGCAAGTCTTTTAGTAATAGGAGCATTAGCACTGGTACTGACTCTATCCTTAATATTTCTGGGAGGTTCACACAAGGGATGGGAAGAAGATCAAGCAAGCTCCTATGACTTGTGTGTAGAGGGTGATAGTGGAGGAACAATCTCACCAAGTGTTATTCAAAATATATTCGAGAAAAATGCTAAGGGAGGCAAGCTAGAAGGTAAAGGAACTTTCATAGTGAAGACAGCAGAAAAATATAAAGTGCCTCCAAAAATTGCGATTGCAATTGTTGCGATGGAGTCGGGGTGGGGGAAAGGTGCCAATGCAACCATTCAGAATAATCCATTCAGCGTCATGGGGAATGCAACCATTCATGATTCAACTTTTCCAACAATAGAGGACGGCATTGTAGCCGGAATCAAAAACTTATATGACCTTTATATCTCAGAGGGTCTTAACACACCAGAGAAAATCGGGCCGAAATATGCTCCTTTCGGAGCATCAAATGATCCAACCAATCTAAATGCCAACTGGATTCCTGCCGTGAAACAGACCATCGGCACATTAAGTTCACCAGGAGACAGCACAGCCTCAGATAGTGATAAAGATGAGAAAGAAGAAACAGTTGATACTGACTGCGGTGATGTACCTGCAGGAATGACACTGGAAAAACTAAAGAAATATAATGGTAACTTACCTAAGTACAGTGGAAAAAGATTTGAACCTAATACCTATTCTTATCTACAGTGTACCTGGTATGTCTATAATCGACGTAAAGAATTAGGATTACCAGTTGAACTGACTTTTGGTAATGGAGCTGACTGGCCATCAAGAGCTAAA
>CAACWR010000021.1_pt1 | contig 5220 bp, 8 predicted proteins | sample 2275701 | NCBI WGS metagenome assembly CAACWR01 (sample SAMEA5312467, study PRJEB27640) | indoor metagenome | biome: indoor environment; feature: uncontrolled; material: polymer concrete tiles wood | place: Germany | collected 2014-07-07
ATACTGAATATTTCTCGGCATTCTCACGAATGACGGCTATCTTCGTCCCATGATCAGCGCTGCTTGCTTTAAAATGTCATTCTCCATCTTCAGCTGCTGATTCTCTTTACGTAATCTTTTCATTTCCTTCTCTTCATCACTCATATTGTCATTGTGCAGAAATGATCCTGTGGACTGATGTTGTTTAATCCATTTTCCTAATGCCGAAGGCGTCAGGTCATATTCACGTACAATTTCATTTCTAGGTTTACCGTTCTCATAAAGTTTGACCATCTGTAGTTTAAACTCAAGACTGAAACTTCTTCTTTCTCGTGACATAAATAAATCGCCTACTTTCTTAGATTAACAATATCTATTCACATAGAAATTGTCCAACTAAGTGTAGACGATTCACTTATTAAAACCTTAAAAAGAAGAGTTATGGAATTAGAAAAAGAAAATAAAAAATTACAGAACCAAATTCAAAAATTATATGGAGATCTGTATAATAAAGAGTAGTTTTAATTATTAATCTGTAGACAGATCGTGAAAGGATGCACTTAAACTAATGGGGCAGGAGAGTTGAACAAAGGAATAGTCCATAGGAGGGTAATTTCAATATGGCTAATAGCAAATACCATAGGGCTTTTGGAGTTTACGGCATTTATGTAGAAGATGGAAAACTCTTAGTTATTAATAAGAATGGTGGTCCATATATAAATCGTTTTGATTTACCTGGAGGTAGTTTAGAAGAATGTGAAACTTTATCGGAAGCAATAAAAAGAGAATTCCATGAAGAAACGGGTCTTAGAATTGATATCGAGGAAAACATTGGGGTTATAGATTTTAAATTACCTTGGCTTTGGAAAGAGTTTACGGATGTTCATCATATTGCAGTCTATTATTCAGTTAGAAAAATTGGTGGAAATATAAAAATACCTGAACAATTTGAGGGACAAGATTCTTTGGGAGCTGTATGGGTGTCCGAAAAAGATGTTTCTTTGGATAATGCTTCACCATTAGTTTTGAAAGCGTTTGATTGGATAAAGACAAAGGATTTAGGTATAGATGCTGAGATATATAAAAATTGGAAAGTCTTAAAATGAATTTTGGTTTATCTGTCTGTCTAAATGAAGTTATGTCTATTAAGACAAGTCAAACGGGGGAATGATTGTGAGAAATAGAAGTTCGGTCGTATTAATTAAGAATAAAAAGGTTGGACTGATTAAAAGGATTAGAGAGGGTTATGTATACTATGTGTTCCCAGGTGGTGGAATAGAAGAAGGAGAGACACCTGAAATGGCTGCGAAAAGAGAGGCTTTTGAAGAATTGGGAGTTGAAGTTAAAATTAATGAATGCATTGCAGAAGTTGAATTTAACGGATCTCAATATTTTTTTCTTTCTGAGATTATTAATGGGACATTCGGAACTGGACAAGGCGAAGAGTATACAGACGAGAATAAAAACAGAGGAACATACTTGCCAATTTGGGTAGATATTGAAAGACTATCATCTATTGACGTTAAACCAAAAGAAGTTGCTTTAAAGGTTCAATCCTTATTGAAGTAACGGGTGCTTTAGTTAAATAACAATGAATAAAAATCAGCCTGTATCTTATGTTACTATTAAGTAATTTAAGATACAGGTTTTACTATTTTTGAAATAATTACCTTTCACTTCAAACACATGTATCCAAAGTGAAAGTATTGATTTAAATGATTCTTTTGTAATTTACTCTTGATAAGACCCGACACAATCACATGAAGACGTTGAAGCAACAAAACGACTTGCTCAATGTGGTCAGTTGTTTGGAATTGAGTTGCTAGACCATATCATAGTTGGAGATAACAGCTTTATTTCCTTGAAAGAAAAAGGTTATTTCTAGTAGAATGTTCAGCCCCCTTTCATTAAATCGGGGGCTTTTTTATTTTTGCTTCGCTCCCTAAAAAGCTCCCTGGCATGAATCATGGCGGATCCATACAGAAGTACAATGAGACAATCTCACGTAAAGCATGTTCGATTGTCTGATTAAGTAAGTTCAAGTGCCAGTTCTTCAACCCCTCAAGTTCCTGGCCGGTGTGTTCAATTTTTCACTCCTTAGAATAGCATCAAAGTCTCACTGGCCGACAAGTCGTCCGTTCGGCTAGTCAGACGATGCAAGGCATCACTCCGTTCAGCAAGCTGTCCTTGCATCCCCTGTCCTTTGATGCTGTATTCTACTCCGTAAAAATTAAATGAACACACCTCAAAGAACTTAAGAGCGAGTGTTTGAAAAAAGGAGAAGATAAAGATGACTTGCCAACTTAGCAACTTGAATTTAGACAGAATCATCAGATTGTATGAGAATTTCAGCCTGAACGAGTATAACGATGAGGAGCCTGTCTCCCTGGTCAATTTCTTCAGAACAAAGACTCTCCCCTTGGCATACATGGAATGTTCAAATGAGGAGTTTGAACTTCAGGTGAACCTGGACTTAAAAAAGATGGCAGTTGTACAAGAAGTTCAGCGTGGCGGTAGAGTTATTCAAAGTTTCATTGATCATGAGTTTAGGAATGAAGAAGAATTATATGAGTTTATGGAAAATCTCGATTATGATGAATTGACAGAAGTAAACATAGACTACGGAAAAATCTGCTTTGAGTATGTAGAGAATGAAAACAACTTTGAAGTAATTGCAGAGAGTGAAGTCAGTAACATTATCAGTCATTATCAAGAGGATGAAGAATTGATGGGTAGTTATATCTGCAGGACAGATGACGGATATATAGCAGTTGATAATACGACACAGGACTGCTGGACTGAGGCATTCAGAACATTAGAAGGAGCCAAAGCCTATATAGCAGGTTTCAGACCTGAATTTGTTCAGGAGATTGAAGAGGAAGTAGCTTCATAAACTAAAGCTCCCGTATCGGGGGCTTTTCATTTTGCTTCGCTCCATGAAAAGCCGAGCCAGGAATCCTGGCGGATTCCTGGCTAAATGCAATGAGACAATCTCACGTAAAGCATGTTCGATTGTCTGATTGAATTAAAATCAAGAACTTTTTTCGACCACACTTCGGTCTCAGGTCGCTGTGTTCAATTTTTGCCCTCATAGAATAGCATCAAAGTCTCACTGACCGACAAGTCGGCCGTTCGGCTAGTCAGGGGATGCAAGGCATCACTCCGTTCAGTAAGCTGTCCTTGCATCCCCTGCCCTTTGATGCTTCATTCTACTCCGTAAAAATTAAACGAACACAGCTTAAGAACCTAAGAGCGAGTGTTTGAAAAAAGGAGAAGATGAAGATGAGAATCAATCTTAAAAATTTGCGTCAGGAAATTACAGAGGACATTATCCCTGGAAAGTTTGTAAGAGGTAAAAGCCTGCCAGTCGGTTATCTGATACTGGTTCAGTTGTCAGACAATGAATATGCTGTTGTGACACATGAGGAAGGTGAAGGCTATCACACCCAATCATGGACACCCCGTAGCCTCGACTTTTCGACGGCACTCGATATCCATAAATCTTATGACTTCTACAAGAATAGAGGCAGCTTGTAATGAAAATTCAAATTAATATACGATGGTTGTATAATGAATTAAGAATGTTGTCATAAAAAAGGTAGAGTGTGTTTTTTAGAGGATATTCGATTAAATAGGCGAACATATTGATATTCGTCTATCTAATCGAATTGCCTTAAAAGTTAGTATGTCCTGTGAACTAAATGAACTGATATAAGAAAGGGAGGCACAATTATGTTGTCAAGAAATAAATTATCTGTATTGATTCTATTGTCTATAGCATTGTTCTACTTCTTCGGCTTGCAGGGCGTACTCAGCTTATGGATTATTCCTATCATAGCCGTGGTTGGATTCTTCTTTGTCATTGCACTGTGGAAGATATTCAAGTACGTATTCCTGTCCGGAATAGTGATTGTGGCACTTATAACATTTGCGGTAGTATTCCTGAGAATAGCAATGCTGTTCTGATTGCATACAATATACAATATGCAACATATTATATGCTGATGAAATCATATCCTTCAGCCAACCAGGGACACTGTGGGTGTCTCTTTTTTATTTGATACTGATAATGTCAACCAGGCTAATATTTTTAATTGTCAGATAGTCCTTCACTGCAAACATCAGAGTTTCATGCTCTGCATTGACCTCCTTAATAATTCCTTTCAAACTTTGAATGTACCCCTCATTGAATACATGAATGACACATTCCTCTGGTCTATTCATATACATCAATAATTTTGAATTCAGTTCAACAACTTGATCTTCTGATAAAGAAGGTCTCGGGACACGATTCTGTTTTTCAACCAGTTTTTTTAGTTCCTCGAATTGTTGAGGCATTGTTGCAAAAGGCGCCCATTTTATCATTTTTCTGCCCTGAGGTATATTATTCTTCAGATACTTCTGCGGTATATTTCTATAGTCATTTTCATAGCGATATTCAGGTGGAATGCCAGAATTAGAGTTATATCTGCCTATCGATTTGCTCATTCAGAATCCCTCTTTATATCTCGGCTTAGAATTGAATCTCCTACTCTTGAGACAATGCAGTATACCTCGTCAGAATATTTAAGTTTTTGATTATGTTCTACCATCACCATAGGTAACATTGAGATTCCTGCGAGAGTGTCTCGATCTTCTACATCAAAATTCAGCAACATATAAACAATTGTCTGGTGATTATTTTCGATGCTTGTAAAACCGAATTTCTTTTTCTCATAAGAATCGTTGATGATATCATATATTGTCTTGTCAATCATTGTGCAGTCATATTTTTCAATAACCTCATTGTAACTAATAGCCATGTAACCACTCCTTTTTAGTTTATTATAGAACATATGTTCGTGTTTTTAAACAAAAACAGCAGAAATGTTTTAATCTAAAAATCCAAAAACCAATAAGTGTGTATGTGTATACACATTAATTTTATTAAATAAGCGTGTATATACACACTTTTTAAAATATTTGGTATAACTTAATGTTTGTAAGCTACATATTAACGAATATTTTCATATCCATTATTTCTCTACTTATTTGATTGATCAGACTTTTATTTAAATCCTTCACTTCTACATATAACACTTAGTTTAATCTCGGATTAAAAAAATTAATTATTCAATATTTCTGAATAGATATTTATTCAAAGATTGTTGTCCCATTAAAAAGTAGATAATGACTTGTAAAATTAAAAGATAAGCACCTTACAATTATTATGTGTATGTGTATGTGTATGTGTATGTGTAT
>CAACWR010000035.1_pt1 | contig 4658 bp, 6 predicted proteins | sample 2275701 | NCBI WGS metagenome assembly CAACWR01 (sample SAMEA5312467, study PRJEB27640) | indoor metagenome | biome: indoor environment; feature: uncontrolled; material: polymer concrete tiles wood | place: Germany | collected 2014-07-07
ATTCTTTAGCGTTAAAATGAGTAACAAAAAATATACTGGAAAGATTGATAGTTGTGAAAGTTAAGTGTTTTGATCTTTGTGAGGAATTATGGACTAAGTCTAGAACTGCTTATATTACAGAACATGAAGCTGAGTTCGAAAGCCTCAAGCAGGCTATCAAGGAACATGATATACCTATGCCGACATCTAAGTAGATGTATCAGTATAATAAAAGAAATGTATTACCTAAAGATAAGATTACAGGCGAAAACTATGATATTGAAATACAGGACAGACAAATCGACATAATTAGCATAGATTATAAGGATGTATTATTGAAACTATGAAATTTGAAGATAAATAAATTAGTTATTCTATATCTCATTACAAATATAATAAAAATCCTATGCTACCTGGAGGAATATAATGAAAATAGATGAAATCGTCATACCGCAAAAGATAGCAACTCATATTAAAAATCAGAACTATACAAAAGATACTATTGGCCGATCTCATTCATCTGTTATTTTATTTGACAATTATGTATTGAAGATAGAGTCATTGTCATTAGAGTCAAAAAATGAATTGATTTTAATGAAATGGTTAAAAGGACGTTTACCTGTTCCTGAGATAATTGCACATTGTGAAGAGGATGGTTATAACTTTTTACTGATGTCTCGACTACAGGGTGATATGCTGTATGAAGTTGATAGTTCTATTGAATTATATGTCAAGTCCTTAAAACAACTGAAAGAAATAGATTATAGAGACTGTCCGGTTGATAATCGCTTGGAGCACTATCTGAAACAAGCACAGTATAATGTTGATAATGACTTAGTGGATTTAGATAATGTTAACCCTGACACATTCGGACCAGAGGGATTTAAAGATTCTCAAGACCTCTTACAATGGTTGAAAGATAATCAACCTGAAGAGGAGCTAAGTTATTCTCACGGTGATCTGTGCATGCCCAATATCTTAGTGAAAAATAATGAGATAATAGGATATATTGATTTAGGACGTGGTGGAATCTGTGATCGTTATCGGGATATTGCACTTTGCTATAGAAGTTACCTCTATAATACAGAAATAACTGAAGAGAAATTACAAAGTAAACTTGAACAGCTTTTAGATTTTAAATTAGATATGGAAAAGATAAGGTACTATATCTTAATAGACGAACTCTTTTAAATGAGGAGATGGAGATAAGTTATGAATATTGAAGAAAAACTATTTGAAGAAGCGAAATCATTCATTATGAAGCGTTTTCCCGAAGGTTGGGGAGGAGCTGCTGCAATGTACTCTAAAAATAAACAGATTTATATTTCCATTGCTCCCGAAGTAATAAATGCCTCTACAGAATTATGCATCGAAACAGGCGCAATTTTAGAGGCACATAAAAATGATGATGTTATTACGCATAGTATCTGTGTGGTCAGAGATGATGAAAATAGTGAATTTAAAGTGCTGACGCCATGTGGGACTTGTCAAGAGCGATTACTATATTGGGGAAATAAAGTAAGTGTTGCAGTCACGAATAACGAAAATAAACTTCATTATAAAACCTTGCGGGAATTACAGCCCTATCATTGGACGAACGCTTATGAAGATATCAAGTATAAACAAAATTGAAATTAAAAATGTAAAGAGGAGAACAATATGAAACTAAGGAGAGCTGGTGTCGAAGAAGCAGAAAAAATCTTGTATATGCAAATAGAGTCATTTCAAGAATTATTGGATAAATATCAGGATTATGATACTAATCCAGCAAGTGAAGATATAGACATAGTAAAGCAACGGCTGAATCAAAATTATACCTATTTTTATATTATTACTGATAATAAAGAGGAAGTAGGCGCAATCCGAGTGGTGGATAAAAAAGATGGCAGTAGAAAAAGAATTTCTCCGCTTTTTATTTTGCCTCAATATAGAAATAAAGGCTTAGCGCAGAAAGTGTTGCAAGAAGTGGAAAGAATGCATGGTATGAAGCACTGGCAGCTGAATACCATTCTTGAAGAAGAAGGCAACTGTTATCTGTATGAAAAACAAGGATACATTCAGGATGGGAATCGACAGATGATTAATGAAGGAATGACGCTTGTCGACTATATTAAAGATTAGAATTGAGTATCAGAAATTATATTCTTATGGGAGGAACCAATGATTGATATTTTGATAGAAAGGGAAAGTAAATTATTTTCTTATGAGTTCTGTAATAATATTGAGCACATAAATGATATATTACATCAAGATTTTATGGAATATGGAACAAGTGGTCGTATCTATAACAAACAGCAGTGTATTAATTTTCTAAAAGATTTAAAAACTGATCGAAATATCGAAATATATCATGCAAGTTATCGTGAATTAAGCGATAATTCATGGATTCTTAATTATGTTTCTAAAGATAACGACAATAATATTGTCAGCAATAGAACTTCTATATGGATCAAAGAAGAAAATACTATTCAGTTATTATTCCATCAAGGAACTGAAGCTTTTTCTTAAGATAGACACATTTATGTATTTAATACCAAAAGGTTCAACATCAAGAGAAAATGTTGGGGTTTATCTATTATAAGATGCATATGCTTTTAATCTCAACACTAGAATATAAGCAATTAAAAGGCGAAGTGAGACATGATGAAAAACCGCACTCTTAGCTGATACGCTCAGGCTTACCATAAATGATGAGGTTAATTGCAAGGCCAATCTGGAATGATTAGTACATGTATCACAAATGTAGTATTTTAGACCTTTATTAAAGAATTGTTGCTGATATGAGATGATAATTTAAATAACTTTTATTTTGCTCTTCGATTATTTTGAGATATAATAATTTCAACATCATATCAAACTTCCTAAAATGAGGAATAGTAGTTGAATTCTGTTCAACACAGAAAGTCAGGGGTGCTGAGAACCTGATATGAAGGAATTCAATGAATGGACCTTTAGGAGCAATGAGAAATCTGAGAAGAGAGTATCTGAGCAGGTGTTCTGCACCTTACAGCAGGAAAGTATGTTAGTACTTTTATCGAGTGGTGTGTTTTATATGAGACACACAATTTAGGTGGCAACACGGATTCCAGCTCCGTCCTATTAATAGGACGGGCTTTTTTATTTTAAGAATGAAAAGGGGAATAATAATGAAAAAAGAAAATCTTGTGACAGGTGATCGTCCGACAGGTAAGTTGCATATTGGCCATTATATCGGGTCACTAAAGAATCGTATTCAGTTACAGAATGAATATCACAGCTATATTATGATTGCGGATCAGCAGGCATTGACTGACAATGCAAGAAATCCTGAGAAGATAAAAAAGAGCCTGATTGAGGTTGCTTTGGATTATCTATCAGTAGGTATTGATCCATCCCAAGCAAATATATTTATACAATCTCAGATACCTGAACTGAATGAACTCACAATGCATTACTTGAATATTGTTACAGTCAGCAGGCTTAAGAGAAATCCGACTGTCAAAAATGAAATCAAGGAGAAGAACTTCGGTCATAGTCTGCCGGCAGGATTTTTAATCTATCCAGTGAGTCAGGCTGCAGACATTACAGCATTCAAAGCAACGGTTGTACCTGTTGGAGATGACCAGTTACCGATGATAGAACAGACCAATGAAATCGTCAGAAGCTTCAACTCTATATATAAGAAAGAGGTACTGACGGAAACAAAAGCTCTGCTGCCTGACAAAGAAGCAAGGAGACTCCCGGGCATCGATGGGAAAGCAAAGATGAGTAAGTCGCTGGACAATGCCATTTATCTATCTGATAGCCCTGAAATCATACAGAAGAAAATAATGTCAATGTATACAGACCCGGACCATATACGAGTAGAAGATCCAGGTAAAATTGAAGGTAATATGGTATTCACTTATCTCGATGCTTTTTGTAATGATAAGAGTGCATTAACTGATATGAAAGCACATTATCAAAGAGGAGGATTAGGAGACGTCAAAGTCAAAAGATATCTGAATGATATACTTCAGGAAGAATTAGCACCTATTCAGGAAAGAAGACAACAATACGAGAAGAATGTAGATTATGTCTATGATGTGTTAAAGCAGGGCAGCTTGAATGCACGTTCAATTGCAACACAAACCTTGGATGAAGTAAGGGCTGCAATAGGCATCAATTATTTCTAAAGAAGAGTTTAAGAATCTCTGATTTTGAATAAAGACTGAAAGGATTGATGGTTTTATGGATATTAATATTCGGTTTTTTAAAGAAGAAGATGCTGAGGAGATTGTAAGTCTGATTTACAGAGCAATGTTCGAAACCAATATAGCCGATTATTCTAAGGAAGACTTGATAATAGATGCTGAAAAGATAACAGTGCAATCTATCATTGAGAGAGCTTCCTGGACTCATTTCTATGTGTTCAGTGATGGCGACAAGATTATTGCAACAGGTGCAATTGGCCCTTACTGGGACAGCTTGACTGAGAGTAGCTTCTTCACTATTTTTGTTCTGCCTGAATACCAAGGCAGAGGAGTCGGAAAACTCATTATTAATACGTTGGAAGAAGATGAGTTTTATAAAAGAGCCAGTCGAATAGAGATACCGGCATCGATTACTGCAGTCCCTTTTTATCAGAAGTACGGGTATACCTTTAAAAATGGAGTTACTATTGCTGATGCAGAAGGCATAGTTAGAATGGAGAAAATACG
>CAACWR010000002.1_pt1 | contig 3583 bp, 4 predicted proteins | sample 2275701 | NCBI WGS metagenome assembly CAACWR01 (sample SAMEA5312467, study PRJEB27640) | indoor metagenome | biome: indoor environment; feature: uncontrolled; material: polymer concrete tiles wood | place: Germany | collected 2014-07-07
TGATTAATAGCGAAGGCGGGTTTAATAGATATATTGAATAAGAAAAAAGAGTATTGAAGTTATAACTCAGTGACATCTTCCTCTGTGATATCTTGAATGACCTTTACGTCCATCAGTGCGCTTCAATAAAAGTAAATGATGATCAAATTAATGATGTGCTTCCAATTATATACTTTGCATTTTATAATGTAACTATATATAAAAATTAGAATATTTTAATATTTCTATTAAATTGAACAATGGAGCTGTGGTGATTAATGAAGAGATTAGTTGTCATCATCATATTACTGATAGTTGTAACGGGTTGCAGCCAGAATAAGGAACATGCTGAAGTACAAAATCAACAAGAAGAGGTAACAACTGAGCAGGCCGAAAAAGCAGAGGAAACTCCTGCAGTTAGCAAAGTATTATCAGTAGAAGACTTATTTATTCAGCCGCACTTTATGATTAAAGATTTTAATGTTAAAACAGTAAATAACAATGTGCAGTACATTATTAAATATGTTATAGATCCAAGTGCTAATAGTTACATAGAAAAACATCATCCAGTGCTATATTTAAATATTTTGTATCCAGATGAAATATTAAAATCCAGTCATAAAAGCGTGTCGAAAACGTTTAAACTAACGCCTGCTGCTAGTGATGTGCTGGATAAGCAAATGATTATAAATGATACGTTTCAACCAGACTTTAATGATAATTCATTAACAGATCCTTCTCATCAGCTGCAATTACAAATCTTTGATGAAAACAAACAACTGATGCATGTGTTCGAGAATTTAAATGATTATAGAACTTACTAGTATTGTGGGTGTATCCATATAAAAGATACAAACGATTCGTTTAATTGATAGTTGTGATTAATTATATATTCTTTAAATAAAATATTGGAGGTGACGAGATGATCATAAAAACAGCATGTAGAATAAAAACTTTTAATTTTAGAATTGTTAATTTTCCAGGTGAGTTAATATTAGATACAACGAATCAATTAATAATTTTTAATCCATTATTAGAAGCAGCCGTTAATTCTCACAGCATTCCGATTGATGAGATTGAAACATATCGATTTAAAAAAGGCATGTTAAAAAGTAAATTTGAAATATATTATCGTTCAGAGTGGTATACATTTACAGATTTTACTGATGAAAATTATTTAAAGATTGTTAGTTATCTAGAAGAAATAAAAGATGAAAGACATTTGAGGATGACATAACAGGAGTGGATATACATGCTTTCATACAAAGTTGATGATGAAATAGAGCTTGCTCTCCCTCGTCCGGAAATAGATGGTCCGGTCGTCTATCGTTTAATTGAGAGACAGCGTGATTATTTGAAAGAATTTCTGCCATGGCTCGATCATCTTCAAAACGAAGAAGAAGAGATCATTGCTTTTAAAGAAATGATGAAAAATTTCGGTGCAGGAAAGTCCGTGACTCTCGTTATCCATTACCAGCAGACGGTAGCCGGAATGATTGATTTTCATAATATTAATCAATCCAATCGGTCTGCTGATATCGGTTACTGGTTGTCTGAAGACCTGCAGGGCAAAGGAATTATGACTAGAGCTGTGGCTGGTATGTGCAGTCTTGGTTTTAACAGCTTTAATTTTAATAGAATTACTCTTATAATAGAGTGCGATAATATTCCGAGTCAAAAAGTAGCTGAGAGAAGCGGGTTTATGTTGGAAGGAAAGCTGAGAAGTTATTTGAACAATAGAGATGACTATAAAGATGCTTATTTTTATTCATTATTAAAAGATGATGGTCAGTCCAGTTAATGGGCTGGCTTTTTGATTAAATGATTCATCATCTGGTCGGTATAAAAAAATCGAGGAAAAAAGAGGAAGTCCCTGAGCAGCAAGAGATGTGTATTGACAACAAGAGCGATCGATATCATCATATCCATATGTATTTTGACGAGGCTTGGGATGGTCATTATGATGTAGCCTGCTTGAAGTATAGCGCTAATCAATTACTCTAGAACAAGTGAAGAAAATATTTTTATACTTTACACGAACATATGTTCTCGTTTATGATTGAAGTATTATAAATGAGGTGATGATATGTATGACTATTATCAATGTAATCATCATGATGTGCTCTGTATTGACCTTAAAAGTTTCTATGCATCAGTTTCGTGTGTCGAAAAAGGATTAGATCCTGAGACCACTAAGCTTGCTGTAGTAGCTGACACAAAACGTTCCGGTTCGGTCGTGCTGGCTGCAACGCCACCACTCAAAGCACTGGGGATTAAAACAGGTTCCAGACTTTTTGAAATTCCATGTAGACCTGATATTTATATCATCAATCCTTCTATGCTCAAATATGTTAAAGTATCTAATCAGATATCTGCTATCGCACTCAAGTATGTTGCACCGGAAGATTTTCATCAGTATAGCATCGACGAGTTTTTCATGGATATTACCCATTCTTATCATTTGTTTGCCTGTTCTCCCCGCCATCTTGCGCAATTGCTTCAAGCAGAAATATATCAAGAAACAAAGGTATTCAGCACTATTGGAATTGGGTCTAATCCATTGCTGGCCAAACTATCGATGGATTTAGAAGCGAAAATTACTGATGACGGCATCGCTGAATGGAGATACTATGACGTTCCTGAGAAGCTTTGGCCTATTGAACCATTGTCGAAATTGTGGGGAATCAATAAAAAAATGCAGGCTAAATTGAACAGAAAAGGTATATTTAGAATAGGAGAACTTGCGAATTATCCGGTACAATATCTTAAACGGGAGTTTGGTATTATAGGTATCGATCTACATCTTCATGCAAATGGGATAGATGAGAGTATTATAAGAAAGCCGCATAAAATATCGGGTAAGTCATACGGTAAATCACAAATATTGATGAGAGATTATGAATTTTATGAACTAAAGACGGTCATCAGTGAACAAGTGGATGAAGTGTTTTATCGAGTGAGAGAACAGCATTTATATCCAATCACGATATCATTTACGATAGGATACGCTCATTACGGAGGTATTCGAAAACAGTTTTCGAAGAAAGATTATTTTACATCGACCATGCAGATTGTTGAGTTAATATGGAAACATCTTGAGGACTATGCAGATAGAGATGCTATGTTTAGAACAGTGAGCGTCTCGTTCAGTAATCTAAGAGACAGCGCGATGAGGCAGTTGAGTTTGTTTGAAGACCGTGGAGAAGCGAAACGAGAAATGGTCGAAAAGCATCTTGATGCGATTAGAAATAAGTACGGCAAAAATAGTGTGATGAGAGCCTCTTCGCTAACAGAGAGTGGAACTATACAGCAGCGGAAGAATCTAGTGGCAGGGCATAAGGCGTAGCCGTCAAAAACGTCTCATGAATTTAATCACTGATACGAATGTCAAATCAAATAACTGCGGAATTTACAGAACTAAGTATTGGACCATGTGAGTGGCAGGCACATGAGTAGAGTATAAAATAGATGGCATTTTTACAATATCATTTTTATATCAAGACCATCACGTTATAGTTTGGCTATTTTATACAATGATGAACATATGATTTGCAATGATAAACATGATAATATATATTAAAACCATCACGTTATGGTTTGGAGG
>CAACWR010000060.1_pt1 | contig 3158 bp, 4 predicted proteins | sample 2275701 | NCBI WGS metagenome assembly CAACWR01 (sample SAMEA5312467, study PRJEB27640) | indoor metagenome | biome: indoor environment; feature: uncontrolled; material: polymer concrete tiles wood | place: Germany | collected 2014-07-07
CAGGCTTACCATAAATGATGAGGTTAATTGCAAGGCCAATCTGGAATGATTAGTACATGTATCACAAATGTAGTATTTTAGACCTTTATTAAAGAATTGTTGCTGATATGAGATGATAATTTAAATAACTTTTATTTTGCTCTTCGATTATTTTGAGATATAATAATTTCAACATCATATCAAACTTCCTAAAATGAGGAATAGTAGTTGAATTCTGTTCAACACAGAAAGTCAGGGGTGCTGAGAACCTGATATGAAGGAATTCAATGAATGGACCTTTAGGAGCAATGAGAAATCTGAGAAGAGAGTATCTGAGCAGGTGTTCTGCACCTTACAGCAGGAAAGTATGTTAGTACTTTTATCGAGTGGTGTGTTTTATATGAGACACACAATTTAGGTGGCAACACGGATTCCAGCTCCGTCCTATTAATAGGACGGGCTTTTTTATTTTAAGAATGAAAAGGGGAATAATAATGAAAAAAGAAAATCTTGTGACAGGTGATCGTCCGACAGGTAAGTTGCATATTGGCCATTATATCGGGTCACTAAAGAATCGTATTCAGTTACAGAATGAATATCACAGCTATATTATGATTGCGGATCAGCAGGCATTGACTGACAATGCAAGAAATCCTGAGAAGATAAAAAAGAGCCTGATTGAGGTTGCTTTGGATTATCTATCAGTAGGTATTGATCCATCCCAAGCAAATATATTTATACAATCCCAGATACCTGAACTGAATGAACTCACGATGCATTACTTGAATATTGTTACAGTCAGCAGGCTTAAGAGAAATCCGACTGTCAAAAATGAAATCAAGGAGAAGAACTTCGGTCATAGTCTGCCGGCAGGATTTTTAATCTATCCAGTGAGTCAGGCTGCAGACATTACAGCATTCAAAGCAACGGTTGTACCTGTTGGAGATGACCAGTTACCGATGATAGAACAGACCAATGAAATCGTCAGAAGCTTCAACTCTATATATAAGAAAGAGGTACTGACGGAAACAAAAGCTCTGCTGCCTGACAAAGAAGCAAGGAGACTCCCGGGCATCGATGGGAAAGCAAAGATGAGTAAGTCGCTGGACAATGCCATTTATCTATCTGATAGCCCTGAAATCATACAGAAGAAAATAATGTCAATGTATACAGACCCGGACCATATACGAGTAGAAGATCCAGGTAAAATTGAAGGTAATATGGTATTCACTTATCTCGATGCTTTTTGTAATGATAAGAGTGCATTAACTGATATGAAAGCACATTATCAAAGAGGAGGATTAGGAGACGTCAAAGTCAAAAGATATCTGAATGATATACTTCAGGAAGAATTAGCACCTATTCAGGAAAGAAGACAACAATACGAGAAGAATGTAGATTATGTCTATGATGTGTTAAAGCAGGGCAGCTTGAATGCACGTTCAATTGCAACACAAACCTTGGATGAAGTAAGGGCTGCAATAGGCATCAATTATTTCTAAAGAAGAGTTTAAGAATCTCTGATTTTGAATAAAGACTGAAAGGATTGATGGTTTTATGGATATTAATATTCGGTTTTTTAAAGAAGAAGATGCTGAGGAGATTGTAAGTCTGATTTACAGAGCAATGTTCGAAACTAATATAGCCGATTATTCCAAGGAAGACTTGATAATAGATGCTGAAAAGATAACAGTGTCATCTATCATTGAGAGAGCTTCCTGGACTCATTTCTATGTGTTCAGTGATGGCGACAAGATTATTGCAACAGGTGCAATTGGCCCTTACTGGGACAGCTTGACTGAGAGTAGCTTCTTCACTATTTTTGTTCTGCCTGAATACCAAGGCAGAGGAGTCGGAAAACTCATTATTAATACGTTGGAAGAAGATGAGTTTTATAAAAGAGCCAGTCGAATAGAGATACCGGCATCGATTACTGCAGTCCCTTTTTATCAGAAGTACGGGTATACCTTTAAAAATGGAGTTACTATTGCTGATGCAGAAGGCATAGTTAGAATGGAGAAAATACGGTCAGTAGCTTAAGTTAAGAATGAAAGTTAAGTAGTATTTTAGCAATATCACTGGTTAGGGCAGAGTTATCATAAGTGATGATATTTTTTATCGGTACAACTTCATGATTAAAAGATACGCTAAAAATTATTATAAGAAATGAATTTTGAAAAAAAGGAAATTTATGTTTTATTTAGTAGAGCGTGCTACTACTATTTTTGGTTATTGTAATAAATGTTATAATCGAATTAAATAGGACTGAGATGAGGGCATATGATGAGTAGAGCAAAGATGACAATTATTACGAATATGTGTATGGTAGAACGATCTGATGATTATATATTAGTTCAGGATCGACAAGGTAAAGCGTGGCCAGGTGTTACATTTCCTGGAGGGCATGTTGAAGAAGGTGAATCCTTTCATGATTCGGTCGTTCGTGAAGTTCTGGAGGAAACGGGATTAACTGTTCGAAATCCTAAACTATGCGGTATAAAACAATTTATAACTGAATCAGATGAGAGGTATATCGTCCTACTCTATAAAACAACTGACTTTACAGGTGAGTTGCAATCGTCATCAGAAGGAGAGGTATTCTGGATAAAAAAGGATGAATTAAAACAGTATAAAGTAAGTAATGACTTTATGGAGATGTACGAAATATTTATCAATCCAGAGTTGTCAGAATTTTTTTATGAACTGAATGAGGATGGAGAGAATTGGGATATTAAATTATATTAAGTCATAAAATATCGAAATAAATAATTACTTTGAATAAACTCCCTATTGTCAATTAACGTATTTAACTGTCAGTAGGGAGTTTTTCATTATTTTCAAACGATATGCTGAAACTTATAGGAAATGATACGGATTACTTTCTAGGAAATAACCGCAGTCTTAAGAGATACGCTCAATCGTATCACAAGTAATGAGGTTAATAGAGCATTTTGGAATCTCAGGATTAACCGATACACTGAAAGTTATCATAAGTGATGAGGTTTTAAAAACGCGACATGAAATAAAGGTATACCTATCTTGACAGCTGATAGGTTCTTCATTTCTGCCTATGATGGTGTCAGGTGTCCAGCCGTCGGCTATCCTTTTTTGAATATAACTGATCTGATGCTTAGGAAGGACGATTCTACGTCTTCCGCAAAGAGATTTTCTTTTCTTAT
>CAACWR010000012.1_pt1 | contig 3137 bp, 2 predicted proteins | sample 2275701 | NCBI WGS metagenome assembly CAACWR01 (sample SAMEA5312467, study PRJEB27640) | indoor metagenome | biome: indoor environment; feature: uncontrolled; material: polymer concrete tiles wood | place: Germany | collected 2014-07-07
TGGTCATGGATCAATACCATTGTTCAGGGACTCTGCATCATAGCCTTCGCCGCCATCTGTTATTACCTCACCGTTTATCTGAGTGACGAGTGGTTATGGCGTATACTGAGTCTTCTCTGGATTCTGCTGTGCTTCTATAACATTTACCGGGAATGGCGGCAAAGAAGAATTTGGATCGGAAGGGAGACAAAAACAGGCTCCAGTAGTTAAGATTTCTTATTATAAAGTCCCTATATAAAAGACTGCTGCTGAGACAATAGTATGAATCAGCAGAAACAGCATTAATGGACGGCGGTTCATATTCCTCCTTCAGTACGACAAAGTAGTCAAACAACATCTTCTTGAATTTATCCATGTGCAAATGACCTCCTTTTTATAGGAGTATATGGTAAGGCTATGACAAGAAATGACGCAGGTTGTCAGGAATGTTAGGACAAATTAAAAAAATCTCCTCTTAATCTATAAGAGGAGATGCCGAGTTAAGTTGTTTAAAATCTTTTTCATATTAAACCAGCTCAAGTAAATCATCAGCCAGCTACTTCCGAATGATAAAGTACTTCCCTTCATCTGATGACTTTCATCATCTGAAACAATCGTCGTCATCCGTAGTCTTTTGCAATTAATCACAATTGATAATAATATTATAGACAGTAAAAACGTCAATTAAAGTTTTTGGCATGGTAATCTCATCTCCATAACCCAACCTTCTATTTCCATTCACACAATATATAGCGCTTCCATAAGGATTCGGGGGTCACTTCAATGGGTCACTTTTTTTAAAGTGTCTACCATTTGGGGTGCGGTTCATTTATCCCTTACCCTTCTCCTTCATTCTTTAAATCACTAGAGTATTGTATAAAGAACTGTATTTGCTAAAGTAATCATCGTTAATAAAATTGTATTCAGAAATGCCCCAACATAGACATTTCCAGTTTTTCTGAAGAAGTAACGATTGTAAACTGCTGCTACCAAAAGGATCGGCACAAGCCCGATTACAATAATCGATGATAATGACTCTGCAGGATAGCCGCCCGTCCCTGTAATGAACAACAAGCCATAATGATAGATCAAATATAGGATCAGTCCACCGATAAAGTGGAGAATGGATATGCCATAACCTTTCCATCCATCATAAAAACTGCTGGCTGTATTGACATTGACTGATATTCCCACGATGAAATAGTAGATGAAGAATAATGGCGCATAGCGTAAAAGGGCCCATACATGCTGTTCTTCAAATGTTTTTACTGCTACGGTCCATAGACGGAAATCGACTCGGAAAATTGCATCCACTAAATAGAGGACAGCATATCCGATAATGACAGCAAGTATAGCGGTAACAAAAGTTGAGATGATCGTTTTGATGTTAGCACGTAATCCATAATTCGCGAAACGTGCTCCTTCTGCTTTTTTCGAAACAAAGTGATAACCAACCAAAATCATCAGCGTCACTATCGCAACATTGATAGCCCAGAAGAGAATTGGATTGACAGTAGCTCCGCCAAACCATTCTGTAGTCGCAAAAAATCGTTCCTGCTGATGGAGGAAAATATATTGTACGATGCTTAAGCCAAGAATTAGCCCCGAGCCCATTTTTACTGACTTGGCGGAATTTTTTACAAGGCTGAACAATAATATCAGCGCAGATAATCCAATGGTGATCATGCTGATTTGACGCAGCAAGGTCATCCCTGTTTCATTAGCGCTGTATAATGCCGTAAAGAAAAGGGCCGGATAAAGCGCTCCCACAATAAGCAGTATATAACTAGCGAGTTTCGCACCATCTGATTTTGGTGCAGAAAGCGCCGCCGGACGCTCTGTGTAAACCCAATTGAAGAATGGCAGTTTCGTCAACAAGTTGATAACTGGAATGAAAAGGAGGAAAAAACCTATCAAAGCTATAAATGAAAACCATTCTTTCCACATCCATGTTTGTCCATCTTCACCGATTGCCACTAAATTACCGTAATCCGAAAAAGCTGTGTCATAGAAGTCGATTGCATATTCAGTAGACTGCTGTGAAAAATGATTCCATGGATGTGTTTCGTTAGGCTGGTAAATAATCCGTTGACCGCCATCCACTTCATAAAATTTACCCGCTTGCGCTGATTTCAGTCCGCCTAAAAACCCAAGGCCTTCGGCTGTGCTGACGTAGTTTTTCTTAACGACAGGCTGACCTGCCGCAGCTGCTTCTGCATTAAAGAAAAATTCATCGTAAACGCCAGCAATTTTCCCTGAAGGACGCGGCCCATAGGAAGCGTTGATTTGTTTATCTGTATAGCCAAGTGTTTTCAACCACTGATAATCAGAACCCATCGTCAAGGAACTTTGAATTTTGCGGATACCTGATTCCTGGAAATCAACCTCATCCAACATCACTGCGTGCGTTGAAGAGAAGCCTCCCATGGAGTGCCCGGAAACAGCGATAATCCCATTTCCTTCGCCATCTTTCAATACATAATCCTGTTCATACATGTATTGCACCGCATCATACATAGCTTGCGGCCAGAAGGAGAAGAACGGAGCTGGTTTCTCCATCGTTCCAGTAGAATGTCCATGATCATACATATCCAGTGCCAGGACTACATAACCCCGCTTGGACATTTCGATGGCTTGGGCATCCTGCATTTCACCAGAGTTCAAATACCCGTGCGTGGCGATGATTGTCGGCCTTGCCTCTTCGTCTGCCCCTTCTGGTTTATAAAGCAAACCCGACAGCTCTCCCCGCTCAGTGTCAAAATAAATACGGGACACATCTACATCCCCGCCGGCGCTGTTAAAGCTAGCAGCAACTGCACTGCCGATACCAATAAGTAATAGTGCAACAATCAATAAAATTAATGGTCTTTTTACATTTTTCATGATGATCCCCCTTGTTTCACAAAGTTATTACTTGTAACTCAATGTAATTTTAAAATCTGAACTCTCCCTTGACTCCTCCTGTTCCCATACTCATAACACACAAAAATACACATCAAATACCTTCGGGGTTTACCCAAAGTACTCAATGTGTCTCTTAATCTCGTCACAAGCTGTTAACTTACAACTAATATAGTAGTTTATGAAAGCGTTGTCAATTTAATTGTATTAATTTTTCTAATTATTATAAATTCGTTTCTTATTCATAACTGTCTTTC
>CAACWR010000033.1_pt1 | contig 2816 bp, 4 predicted proteins | sample 2275701 | NCBI WGS metagenome assembly CAACWR01 (sample SAMEA5312467, study PRJEB27640) | indoor metagenome | biome: indoor environment; feature: uncontrolled; material: polymer concrete tiles wood | place: Germany | collected 2014-07-07
CGCGTTCATCCTTGTCCTCGGCAACGAAGGACAGGGCGTTGATGAACAGATCCTCGCCGAAACAGATGACAATCTCTTTGTGCCGATCTACGGAAGAGCAGAGAGTCTGAACGTTGCTGTCTGCGCCGGTATTCTGATGTATCATTTCAAAGGCTGAATCATCGGTCACCAACACCAGTGAACATTAAATTCACCTTAAAATAACAAAAATTCTATATACAAATTCACCTCCAGTACTTAAACTTAATGTTAATTACTGGAGGTTTAACTATGATGTTCAGAAGGAAAGCGAGGTAATCGTATGGTCCGTTATATTAAATATTATTTCAGTCATTTGTTTGATTTCAAGGGACAGGATAATCGAATCAGATATGTGTGGATGAAAGGTATCACGATTACGTTAATGGCATTTTTTCTTGTGATTTATTTCATTTGGGTGATGAGGAAGGAAGGAAGTAGCGAAATAACTGAAGCGGTGTCAACGACAGATATAACTTTTACAGTACTGTTGTTTGCGATTACAGTGTTTTATCTACTGATGTCATTATCAAGCGAGGTACGTCGATTTAATACAAGGAACAAAAATCCTAAACCGTATATAGTAGCGCTCAGTGGATATATCGTGTTAGGTTTAGCATTGATTTTGTTAATGGCAGCTGTCGATCAACTGCGGGTGATGAAGAGCGTGGTGTTATTTTTATTCATTGGTCTCAATTTTTTTGTAAATGGAAACAGTCATCCTACTGAACAAGAGTATATCGATGAAGGACGTCGGAAAGATTATATATAATGACTTGTTGTGAGTCGTATTAATTTGAAGGGAGAAAACATGAGCGAAAAAAAAGTAACGATAAAAGAAGCTTTGTTGGACTATACACGTAACATATTCAGACCAAAAGCTCCTATAAGTTTTGAGATGTATCGTATGCACAAAATGATTTTACTTCCATTCATGTTAGTAATATTAGTGAGTTGGATAGTTTATTCATGAAATAATGAGATATATAACGATTCATTTTACAAGTTAACTGAAGCGGAACAACACCAGGTGGAATTATGGGATTCATTTAAGATGTCAATGTCTTTCCTCAGCTTTTTAACTCTAACCATTTTAGTGATGATACCGTCAGAACTCAGAATGTTTCATAAGCGTAAGAAAAATCCGGTTCCTTATATAGCCGTGAGTGCATTTGTTATTATTGGTGGAATCATTTATATCATATTTTCATTTAAATGGTATTAAAAATAGAAACGATATTAAAATAATAGAATATACAGTAAATAGAGAAATAGTGGGGAGCTTAGTTATCAAAACTATAGAGGATACTGCAGAGATAATAGCTATTGCTACAAAATCCAATAAGAGGAAAATGGGCATAGGAACAGCGATGATAAGTGCTTATGTTGAGAATAATAAAAATATCAGAATACTTACAGCTGAAACTGATTGAGAGGCAGTGGATTTTTATAAAAATTACGGTTTTAATATATTGTCATTAGGTGAGAAATATCCTGGAGTAGAAAGATTTCATTGTACATTAAGTCTTATGAATAAAAGTTTTATTTTAAATAAAAATATCTGAAAAATCTGTATAATTAAATATTATGAAGATTAATTACATTTTATTCAATAGAATTATTTATTAAATAAGCGATAAAAATGTCAGTTTCTCACATAGAGATATTTTAAAGAATATTGATAAATAAGGGAGATCTTATGTTTAAAAATCTTTTAACTAAAGATATTAATTATCACATTATTGAACTGAATAATAAAAAAGTTAGTTACTTCGAATCATTTAAAGATAAACCTGTCACTATATTATTAATTCATGGATTCGGATCCACAGCGCTAAACTTTTTGCCTTTGATGAAGGAATTAACTGAATATCATCTAATAGCAGTTGATTTACCTGCACGAGGTGATAGCACTTTTGACTCAGATGATGAATTTTACAGACCATGTAAAATAGCACAATGGCTGCACGAATTTGTTACAGCTATTGGTTTAAAGAACTTTCATATAGCAGCACACTCAATGGGAGCACATTATATGTTTGAATATGCAGTAGCCTATAACGTCTTATCCTGTATTTCGCTTGATGGAGGATATTTAGTGCCGTCAGATACTGCTGATTATAGTTTGGATAAAGAAATAAAAGATACAAGGGAATATATTGACCAGCCGTTATTTAATAGTGAAGAAGAATATTATAAAAAGATGAAAGCAGAGGGGCAAACTGAGGAATCAGCTTTAATCGATAGAAGGTTATTAGTTGAAAGAGATAGTTCAATTTACTTTAATATGCCTAGTGATATAGCAGTAAATTATATTAAAGGGGCATCATCATACCCGGATTATAAATTGTTAGAAAAAATTGAAAGCCCGATTTTATTGCTCCGCAGTGATTCCCCGGAAGAATTCAATGAAGTACGAGAAAAAGGGACAATTAAATTTTTGAAGCATGCTAAAGCAAAAGTAATAGTGGTTAAAAACAGCACACATAACATATATACTTCGCAGAAAGAGGAAACTGCTGAATATATTAGAGAATGGATTAACAATAAATATAAAAAGGATGGAGTGTATGAGTGAGTTCAGACGGCTGGTCTGTCAACAGATTATTGAACAGTTTTTATAGAAGAATTCTTTGTACTCCTTTGGTGCCTGATAATCCAATGCTCCATGTGATCTAATATTGTTGTACCAATTAATATAATCAAACAATTCAATATTCAGTTGCTGCAGGGAGTTAAAATCATACTGCCTTATGAACTCTGTTTTCATCGCTTTGAATGTTGTTTCGGCAACAGCG
>CAACWR010000004.1_pt1 | contig 2704 bp, 2 predicted proteins | sample 2275701 | NCBI WGS metagenome assembly CAACWR01 (sample SAMEA5312467, study PRJEB27640) | indoor metagenome | biome: indoor environment; feature: uncontrolled; material: polymer concrete tiles wood | place: Germany | collected 2014-07-07
GCTAAGAAGAAGTGGGGCACTGATTATTCAGGTGTTAGAAGTCAGTATCAATACTACGATTATTCGTTGAACTTTGACATGGAAACAGACGATGACTATGACACGGTTGAAGCGTATTTCACAGGACAGCGCGGTAATAAAACAGCAGACTACAAGCTGAAATATATTGATTATTACGGGACGTCTACTATGCTGAAGTATAAAGATATGACGAAATACTGGGGTAAACCGGATTTCAAATATGTATCGGCCAGCGAGGAAGTGTATTTCTTCGGACAGACAGGATTAGTATATGATAACGATAACGGATCGTTCGTGGGTTATAAATACGTCGACAAAGCAACAGTGAAAGCAATTAAGAAAGCATTTTCGAAATAGAGCAAGAGAGCGGAGTCAGCTAACTGAAGTTTGCTCAGAGTGAAGAAACAGTGATCAGAAATTGACAACATCGCCATTGACCACTTTTCCTATAGATGATATGCTGTATAACAATTAAATAACTTATAAAGAGCAGACGGAGGGAATTGGCCCTATGAAGTCTCAGCAACCAGCTTATGCACGGTGCTAAATCCAACAGGTTCGCCTGAAATATGAGTGTATACTTTGATACCCCTCTTTTTCAGAGGGGTATTTTTTTATGGGAGGAATTAAGATGACAAATGAATTCAGAAGAGGTTTGGAGCAGCGTCATGTGATGATGCTGAGTTTTGGAGGAGTGATCGGTACGGGGCTGTTCCTCAGTACAGGTTATACACTGCAGCAGGCAGGACCGGTCGGCACAGTAGTCAGTTATCTCGTCGGTGCACTGCTCGTCTATATGGTCATGAAATGTCTCGGTGCACTGGCTGTCAAGCATCCGGATGTCGGCGGCTTTCATACATATGCCAATATCTATATCAGTCCGTCCGTCGGTCATGTCGTTGCCTGGAGCTACTGGCTCTGCTGGACGATCGCAATCGGCTCGGAGATCACAGCAGGCGGGATATTGTTTCAGAAATGGTTTCCGGATTTCCCGGTCTGGCTCTTCAGCCTGATTTTCATCGCTGTTATCATCGCCATCAATCTGACGTCAAGCCGCATTTACGGTGAAGCGGAGTTCTGGCTGTCACTCGTTAAAGTCCTGGCTATTGTAGCGTTCATTCTGATCGGCTTACTGATTCTGTTTAAGGTGCTGCCATCCTCGCTTGAACCTGTCACTGCAGGAGAGCAGTTATTCGATGTTCCGAATGGTCTCTTTGGCATCTTCATCACGATGCTGGCGGTCAACTATGCCTTCAGCGGGACGGAACTGATTGCGATTGCGGCGGGTGAGACCAAGAATCCTGAGAAAGTGATTCCGAAGACGATTCGCGCGACTGTCTGGCGTTTAGCACTGTTATTCATCGGGACGATTGTCATCATGGTGCTGTTACTGCCGACGGACAAGGCAAGTCTCCTGGAAAGTCCGTTTGTCTCCATCCTGGATAGTGTCGGTGTACCGTATGCAGGTGACATCATGAACTTCATTATTCTGACGGCCCTGTTATCCGCCGCGAACTCAGGCCTTTATGCTGCGAGCCGGATGCTTTGGAGCCTGTCAGAACAGGACAATATCCTGCCGGTCGCGAAGAAACTGAGCAGTAAAGGGATGCCTGTCAATGCGACACTCATCAGTCTGGTCGGTGCACTACTGAGTCTGTTATCGAGTGTCATCGCGCCGACGACGGTCTACCTCGTCCTCGTTTCAGTCGCAGGCTTCGCAGTCGTAGTCGTCTGGATGAGCATCTGTCTGTCACGTATCAACCAGCTGAAAGCAGAAGGCGTCCGCAAGCGTTCAACCTACATTCTGCCGGTCACAGCCTTCACCCTGTGCCTCGTCTCATGTATCGGTGTCCTCTTTGACCCGAACCAGCGACTCGCGACACTGATCGGCCTGCCGTTCTGCCTCATTGTCTGGCTGATTCACTACACCCTCACACAGAAGAAAGGAGACGGAATCCATGAAACTGCAAGATAAACTGAAAGAAACCATGACTATCCTGGACGGCGGATTCGGCACGACAGTCGAGCAGTTCGGCTACGACGTCAAGCATCCGCTCTGGTCATCGAACTTGATCAAGCATCAGCCGGAAGCGGTGTACAATGTCCATAAGGCCTTTGTCGACAGCGGCGCAGACATCATTCTGACCAATACGTATCAGGCAGCTGTCCCGTCATTCCTGAATATCGGACTGACAAGAGAAGATGCAGCTTACTACCTGCAGCAGGCAGTGACACTCGCAAGACGTGCCGCAACCGATCAGACCATCGTCGCAGGCTCACTCGGACCGTACGGCGCGATGCTCGGTAACGGCGCAGAATATACCGGCGATTATCAGCTGACCCAGGATGACTATATTCATTATCACAAAGAACGCCTGGATATCCTGATAGAAGCAGGTCTCACAGTCTTCGCCTTCGAGACCATCCCGAATATAGAGGAGATCAAGGCAATCAAGACGCTGCTGGCAGACTATACTGACATCGAATGCTGGCTGTCCGTTACGCTGAAAGATAGCACTCATCTGTCTGACGGGACAAAGCTTGAAGAAGCATGCAACGTCGTCAATACGATGAAGAACGTCTATGCATTCGGCGTCAACTGCACGAGTGTCAAAATCATTGATGCAGCGCTTGAAGGTCTTCTGAAGCACAGTAAGCATCCACTCATCCTCTATCCGAACGG
>CAACWR010000016.1_pt1 | contig 2051 bp, 3 predicted proteins | sample 2275701 | NCBI WGS metagenome assembly CAACWR01 (sample SAMEA5312467, study PRJEB27640) | indoor metagenome | biome: indoor environment; feature: uncontrolled; material: polymer concrete tiles wood | place: Germany | collected 2014-07-07
TTTATAGGTACTTCCTTTACCTGCTCCTCTTTCCTCATGACCGATGACCTGGCCGTTCCTTTGCCATAAGAATGTGGTGTTATGAAAAATCATCTCATTGTCTTTGCCCTTATTGATGACATTGACTTTTTCACGGATCATGCCTTTAGTAATCAGCTTTTCTACAAGTTCGTCGTTAAGCCCACGCTCATTTATTAGATAGTTTTCTGTTACTGAAGTTTCTCTGCTCATTTTATCAGGCTCAAATTCATAAGGTTTTTCATTTTCTACAGTACGTTCCTTTGATCTGATAGGTGAAATCATCATATCTGCACTTTCTACAACATCTCTAACTGCTGAACGGAAGTCCATATCATAATACTTCATTGCAAACTGGATTGAACCATGCCCTCCTACATTACGGCTATACCATTTGAAGGCATCATCCTTTGAAGGTGTAATTTTCATTGAATCGTGTTCAATGAGTTCATAAGTCCCTCTGCTTGAGTGTTTATACATTTCTCCCTTTTTATCAAGGTATTCTAATAAAGGAACTGCTTTAGCTTGTTCTATAAGTTCTTTCGGCAACGGTTTTCTTTTTGAATATATCTTTTCAATTTCCTCATTGCTCATTCTCTGAATCATTGTATCTTGTTTCTGATTTTTATCGATTCTTTCTTCATTTGTCATCCTATTTTCCTCCAATAAAAAAAGGAGGCACCATTTTAAATGGTGTCTCTCCTTTTATATTTGTATAGCCTCTTTGATTTCTTGATTTGCTTGATTGACTGGATAGCTCTTCATAAACTTCCCCCGTACAATCCATCTATTTGTACCTTCGGGATTGGAACAGGTCACTAAGGTTATAATTCCTTTTCCCTGATCGTCATTGATAACCTGACCTTCAGTGGGTGGGACAATAAATGTATCTGTGACAACGTACTTATAAACCCTTGCCTTATCTGTAATATAAATGGTATCAAAGTCTCTCACATTCATCAGTGGCGTAAATAGTAAGTCTTCATCTATCATATGATGTCCTGCAATTGCATAGTTTCCTTTACCAAGTACCTGTCCTGGCTTCATAGTTCCAGACGCGACATCAAGATTCTCATTTGTCAGCCCTTCCAAAACTGCAATATTAAGTCCAACTGAAGGAATGACTAACTGTCCGACCAGATAATCAGGATTTATTTCCGTACCTAAAGGCACTCGGTCAACACTTCTAATGTTTCCAGGATTGTAAGTAATATAAGGATCGATGGATGAGACTTCACCATAGTTTTCTTTTCCTCCAGCTTTTTCTACTGTCTGCTCAATCCTTTTTTGTTCTCATTAATTTTATCTGCATCTATTTTGTGAATAATTTCGTTTGACTTATCAACTGAATACTGCATGACCACATGATTCATAAGGTAGGGTAAACTGCATATGACGAGGCCAATGATAATAATACATATAAACACTATTTGTATCAGTCTGTTCTTCGCTTTTTTCAATGCATAACGATTTTTCTGCTTTTCAAGTTCGCTCATGATTCTCTCCTTGTGTTCAATACTTTATTACTGATGTGTAAGTGACAGTATAGTGAATATCAGGCAGTTATATAGCCCGTGAGTGATGATGGAAATCCAGATGCTGTCTGTCTTTTTATAAACCAGACAATAGGTTAATCCATTAAGTATAAGAGGGACTGTCATAATCATTGACTGACCATGAATTAGACCGAACAACACTGAGCTGATTACTGCTGTAATTGTCCCGTAAGGGGCTTTTAAGTTCTTTCTGTATAGTAGGTATCTGAAAATTAATTCTTCAAGTAGTGGAGCAATGATGATTGGTATGATCAACATACCTGGATTGCTCAGTATATTTTTCGTTTTATCAATGGATGAATTCGTCCCTCCAATACCTAAAAGATTAAAATAGACTGCGAAAAAGAGCTGTATAGATATTAAGAGGGACATTCCAATAACTATCCACTTTATTTTTTTCTTCATATTTGCCTCCATCAAACTGATAAATAAAAAACTGATCTAATATTAGATCAGTTTTAGTCATTTCCTGCTGAA